>Ga0257121_1001528_pt1 | contig 17298 bp, 16 predicted proteins | sample SI106_100metaG_FD_190180 | JGI IMG/M metagenome (GOLD analysis project Ga0257121, IMG submission 190180) | Marine microbial communities from Saanich Inlet, British Columbia, Canada - SI106_100 | ecosystem: Environmental > Aquatic > Marine > Inlet | place: Canada: British Columbia | collected... | reverse complement strand
TTATCAAATCCGTCATTGTATTTCACAAATTCTGCGTCACCTACCAATTTGTTTTCTTCATCCTTCTTTTGCTCTTTTACATAAAATATACCATTTTTCTTGTCCGTTGTCTGAATAAACCGGTTGGGTTGCGGTTTATCATCCATGCATTCGAAAAATATGGTTTGAACATTGTCTGATAAACTTATTTGATTATGTGCTATTTTATCATAATTTCCATTGAAAAATGTTTCAATCCGTTCACAAAATCTGCTTGTGAAATCTGTGATTGATTCAGCATCCTTACATGTGTTTGTTAAATAGAAATTTAATGTGTTGTTATGACTATTTGTATTGGTCGTCGTATTATGATGGTCATTTCCTATAAGAGGTAATACTTCTTGTATTATTTTTTTGGTCATATCTTCTTGACTCTCCGCATGATTTTTTATAAACATTAAAAACATATCTCTCATCTCTTTATTATCGGCAACCAATGTGTTTATGATATTTGAAGTATCATCGGTTTTTTCGTTCGGTGGTCGCTCTTGTTGTTGTTGTTGTTGAAAATAGCATTTCGCTCTGTGACTATAGAGACTTTGTCGATGTTTATATGATTTACCACATTCACAAACATATTCATCGGGGTTTTTTTGGACTTCATTGTAAGTATTTGTAAGTAGTTTATGTTTACGAGTGGTTAAATGTCTATTGTAATCTTTTTTATTACAGCATTTAAAGTTACATTCTTCACATATAAATTCTTTGGGGTTTTTTGGGGTTTTTTTGTAAGTCATTTGTAAGTATATAATACTTACACAATAAAACCCCTAGACTTTCCCGCATAAAATATATACGTATTTAAAAAAATATAATGCAGCCATTTTTTTTAACATTGTTTTACAAAATACTGCATTATGATGTAAATCGTTATTTTAACGTTTTTTACCGTTGAACATTTCCAGCCCATGTCTATTTTGGAACTTTTTAAAAAGTTCCATTTCAAATATATCTCAACTATTTTTGTTTTACCTTTTTTATAGAATCTATATTACATGATGAAATTACGCGAATTATACGGAAAAAATAAAACATGTACTTTTTCTTTCTCTTTTTCTTTCTTTTTGTCCTTTATCTTTCTAATAAAACCAGTTTATTATTGTTGAAAATATATTCACAACCGGATTTGATATGAATCTAGTATTTAATAATGAGATTGACGTGACCATATTATCATATATATACACATTTGACCCATAATCTAACATATGTTCATGTTTATCCAAGTATCTGGAATAGTCACTAAAATGGTCTTGTTCTAAACTTCCTATCGCATATGTGGTCTCGTTTAAATCGAGAACAACATATTGTCCATATCCATTGTCTATCATTTCCATCCTTCTTTCACACGTTTGGTTGTATAATGGTTATATTTTATTATAAAAAGTCTTTCAATTTTACCTATTATATATTATTAAAATATATATAAATATATATAAATATATTATACTAATGTCTGACTCTATTTATGGTGAGTATATATCAATTACAACAAAATATATTAAAGAATATGGTGAAAAAACGATACTTCTTCTTCAAGTAGGCGCATTTTTCGAAGTCTATGGATTTCGGAATGAGAAAGGTGATGTCCAAGATAGTAATATATGCGAATTTTCGAGGATTTGTAACCTAAATATTTCGGAAAAAAAAGCGACATATTGTGAAAAACAAGTATTAATGGCCGGATTTCGCGATTATACCATCGACAAGTATTTGGAAAAATTAACCACATCTGGATATACAGCAGTTGTATATGTCCAAGAAAAAACGGGGAGTGAAATAACACGCGTTTTTGATAGTGTTCATTCCGCCGGCACTTATATATCCTATGATTCCGAAACACAAGACAAAATAACGAACAATATTGCGTGCATTTGGATAGATGTTTATAAACCCGTTTTACAAAACAGAGTTGTTCAGAATTATACAATGTCCAAGACGCGTGAAACTATGATTTGTGGCGTTTCTGTAGCAAATATATTGACCGGAACATCTTATATATCCGAATTTCAACAGCCTCTATCTATACAACCTACTACCTTCGATGAACTAGAACGGTTGATTGCTATTTATTCTCCTAGTGAAGTGATTATTATATCACCATTTGTCCAAGAAGAGGTTGATAAAATTGTCCAATTTTCGGGTATTAAAAGTAGATCTATCCATTTTGTAAATAGCTTGGAATCCGAAAAAGTTGAACATTGCTCCCAACAAAAGTATATATCTCATATTTTGGGTAAATTCTATGGAGAAGATACGGTGAACGCTTGTGCTGAATTTAACATTTATCCTACTGCGACCCAATCATTTTGTTATTTATTGGATTTTGTCCAAGAACATAACCCGAATTTGGTAAAAAATATCACTACCCCCGTTTTTCATACGAAAACAGAGATGCTTTTGGCGAACCATACACTAAAACAACTCAATATTATAGATGACCATTCTCTCGATGGCTCTCATTGTGGACACCTCTCTTCAGTGAACGCATTTCTTAATAAATGCTGCACTTCTATGGGCAGAAGGGTGTTTTATTCACAATTAGTCAATCCAACTACAGATGAGACCTGGCTGAATACAGAATATCAAATGGTGAATGAGATGTTGACTGATTCTATGTATGAAAAAGTCCCTTTGATAAGAAAGAAATTAGTACAAATGAGAGATATTGAACGATTATGTCGACAAATAGTTATGAGGAAAATTTATCCGTCTTCTATCTACTATCTATATCAATCTATCGCCCTAACCATCGGTATCTATAATGATATGTCTAGTAATTTGAAATTAAAACAATATTTATCATCTTCCGAAACTGATATTTCAGCATCATGTAGTGAAATCATTAAATTTATAGACAGTGTTTTGTGGATCGATAAATGTAGGTCTGTCTCTTCCATGAATGTATTCGATGAATGTATTATTAAACCCGGATTTGACCAAGATTTAGATAATTTGATAGAAACGTCACGCCAAAATATTGACCTTTTTCATTATATTTATACCACCCTAAATGATTCCGTTAAAAAACAAGACAAAAAGGAGGGAACTAATATCGAATATGTGAAAATACACACCACCGAGAAATCCGGCACAAGTCTTCAAATTACAAAGAAACGTGGTCTCTTATTGAAATCGTTTATTAGTTCTATGGGCGATGAATATATTTCAGGTTTAAATGAGACACGTTGGCGAGATATTCGCCTATCTTCCGCATCGAATTCTTGTGATGAAATCGAATTTCCCCTACTAAATAAAATTTGCCGGGATATGCATTATCAAAAGGAATATATGAACCGTCTTATTAGTATTTCTTATCAAAAGGTTCTACATAGTATTGAAATCAATTATTATGATAAACTCGAGAACATAGCACAATATATATCAAAAGTAGATGTCGTTCAAAATAAATCCTACGTATCCAAGGAATATAAATATTGTTGTCCAAGAATTGATAATAATGTATCCAAATCCTTTGTAAATACCAAGGGATTACGACATGTTTTAATAGAACAAATACAAACCCACGAAATATATGTCGCTAACAATTTGGTTTTAGGAAACGATGAACAGAATGGTGTTTTGTTATACGGTACAAATGCGGTGGGAAAAACCAGTTTCATACGTGCTTTAGGCATTTCGGTGATATTAGCACAAGCGGGTATGTTTGTTCCTTGTAGTGAATTCGTTTATAAACCATATACCGCAATTTTCTCACGTATTTTAGGAAATGATAATCTATTTCGTGGATTATCTACATTTGCCGTCGAAATGTCCGAATTAAGAGTCATTTTAAAATTATCCGATGAAAATAGTCTTATTTTAGGCGATGAACTGTGTTCTGGAACTGAAACTGAATCAGCACTCAGTATATTCGCCTCCGGATTAATAGAAATGCATACAAATAATTCCTCGTTTATATTTGCTACCCATTTTCACGAAATCATTAATTATCAAGAAATCACCGATTTAGATAAACTTACGTTTAAACATATGGCGGTTCACTATGACCGTGAATTAGACGCACTTGTATATGACCGTAAATTAATGGACGGACCTGGTAACCGTATGTATGGTTTAGAAGTTTGTAAATCTCTCTATCTACCAGACGCATTTCTCGAACGTGCCTACAATATTCGCACTAAATATTTTCCCGATACAAAAGGAGAGCTATCACACTCTATTAGCAAAAAATATAATGCTAAAAAAGTAAGGGGTATATGTGAACTATGTGATACAGAACTCGGCACAGAAATTCATCATCTACATCAACAGAAATATGCCGACGAGGATGGTTTTATTACAACCGAAGACGGGAATGTTATTCATAAAAATCATCCCGCGAATCTTATGTCTATTTGTGAAACATGTCACGACAATTATCACGAAAAAGACGAGAAGTTTGTATTAACACGAAAGAAAACGAGTAAAGGTTATAAAATTGAAAGGCTTTAATTCTATTTTATTATATACACAATAATAAAATGGATAAATCAGAGGAACTAAACAACGCACGGATTATCTCGGATGAACTCGACCTCTCGGTAATTTCAGCGAACGACGAAGAGGAAGGACCAGTCATTTTATACGATGAAAAAGATGTAGAAGACGCGAAAAATCTCGGTATGACTGTCGAACAATTGTTCAAGATGCTCGACGAATGTAATCAATATAGTCAGGAGGACGAACACGAAGACTGTGTCGAATGGCCATATCTGGGTGTAAACGAATATGAAGATGAAGGAGCAGAAGAATCAATGTATTAGAGTTTATTGTTTTATTATCTTACATATAAAATATAAACATATATCTCGATAAATACTAATGGAAATTTTAAATATAGAAGATGAAACCGATTTCAATCCAGATTATTATGTATATACCGATGGGGCGTGTTCTAATAATGGTAGAGAAAACGCAAAAGCCGGGATTGGTATTTTTCTTGGACAAGATGATCAGAGAAATGTTTCTGAACCAGTTGAAGGCAAACAATCAAACAATACCGCTGAACTAATAGCAATCATTAAAACTTGGCCAATCGTTAAAAATGATATCTTAATGGGGAAAAGGGTGACTATTGTATCTGATTCGGTTTACGCTATAAGATGTGCCTCTAGTTATGGAGAGAAATGTTCGGGACAAGGATGGAAAAAAGACATTCCAAATAAAGATTTGGTAAAAATAGCATTTGAAATTTATCATGACCAACAAAACATTCAATTTATGCATATAAAAGCACATACGAGTAACTTGGACATTCACTCGTTGGGAAATGATGGAGCAGATAAATTGGCGAATAAAGCAATTGGTCTCGAGCATTGTCCATATGATAAACCAGAAAAGGTATATCTAAATGTATCTTATCAAGAAAAGGCAACAATAAAGACGATGGGTGGAAAATGGGATGCTAAAAAAAAGAAATGGTTTATTCATTCCGATAATACGAATAAAGAGCATATCATAGAATTGTTTGGTTAAATTTGAACCGTTTTCTCGTTTTTTATGATAACACTCCCCATTGTATCCGTTTTTGTAATGTTTTTAACGGCAGTGTAATTAACATCGACGTTTTTTTTGGACGCCAGTTTTGAATACTGTTTACAAAGTATAGCACCCTGTTTTATAATATAACGCAAATCCTTCTTTTTTAAATCGTGTTCCAATTTCGCAATCACATGACTTGACGGATGATCCTTTATATGAAACCATATATGATAATCTTCCGCATCATCAATAATTTCGAAATTTTCTTCTGCGTTTTTACCTACAACATAGTCTACACTTATTTGTAATTGTGGAAAGTCAACCGTCTTTTGTACAGGCATTTTATTTGTTACCATGTTTTTAATAAAATATGGTGATTTCAATTTTACATATAATTTGCGTTTTATATGTAAAAGTCTTTTTGATTAGCAGTTTCCGTAACATTTCCCTTTATAATAATAGAGATCACGGTTCTTTATTGTTGTATCACTATAAACACCTTTTTTACTGGGTCCATGAACATCACCTTGGACACATTTTTCATTGCCTAATAAAACACAGCAATCAGTTGATGCACATACGTCATGAGGTAATGTTCTACATTTCTCATCTATATTTACCATTGAATTATCAGACATCGCACAAAATCCACGCTTATCTGAAGTATCAACTTCTTCTAATTTACTTGTTAATTTATTATTCATATTTGCTATATCAGAATGTGTTGGACTATATCCTAATCCGCCATATATTTGAGTTCCTGGTTCATAATATACAGGCGACGGAGTAACATTTTCTACTGCCAATCCCTGTGTTAAAGAAGGTTGATCTATTATATCTGACGTATTTTCACTTGGACTATTATTTACTTTACATAACTTAGATTGTGTGAACAATACATCCTTACATATTTCATCTATTGTTATAGCTCTATGTTTTGTTGCTTTTTCTAATAATTCGTCAGCAGTTTTACAATTTTCCGAGTCAGGATCATTCTCTTTATCACATTCTAGTGATGCGGCTTTGTTTCTATATTCAGCTGCTATTTTTTGATGTAGTGAAATTATGTCTTTATCGTCGGTTGTATCATCATTGTTAATAATTCTACTAATTTCTTTTTCATAAGTTTCTATCGCTTTATCGTAATCAAATAAATTATTACTATATATATTTGCTATTTTTTCATTTATTTCCATAATGAATGCGTTATCATCTGCGTTATCATCGACCGCATTTTGATATAATCCAATCGCCTCCAAGAATTTGGGTTTCGCTTTATTCTCTACTATTTCGTTATATGCCTCGTAGCACTTTTTAATTTTCTCCTTATCTGCTTCATAATCATCATCTTTTTCATCTTTTTCCTTCTCTTCTTCCTCCAAATCTTTACATCGTAACTGTTTGGCTGTATCCATCGCTTCGGAACCTGCCTCTATAAGCACATCAACTTTTTCCATTAAACTCGTTTTTTCTTCATTGGTAAATCCCTCTACATTTTTCGTAAATAGTCTGTGAATTTGAGGCTTAAATATGAAATAAATCATTGATATGATGAGTGATACTAGTAGCACGGCTCGAACCGTTTTCATATTCGATTTGGATGTAATATTGTGTAATGATATAGCTTTAAACATACCTAAATAGGACGGTTTCAATGTTACAATTGATAATAAAACGATTAAAATCAAAACGTATTCCATTCTTTGTATTATTTAGACATTTTTATTAATGATAAAATTGAATTAAAAACATCTCGGTATTTATTATTACAACCCTAGATAAATAATGATTATCCCTATTAAATGCTTTACTTGTGGAAATGTATTGGCCGACAAATACAGATATTTCCAAAAAGAAGTGCGCCGTATTAAAATTCAAAAAGGAACAGATGTAGAAAAAGTTGTGTATTTAACTAAAGATACTATCGATAAAACTCCAGAAGGAGTTGTTTTAGACACTCTAAAATTAACAAATGTATGTTGCCGTCGTCATATGTTGACTCATGTGGATATTGAATAATTGTGGTTTGATATAATGTTGATTATATATATAATGGCGAAAACCGTAAACAAACGTGGTCTTCGTAAAGTAAAAAAAGTGAAACGTACAAGATGTAATCGTAGAAAAATGACTGGAGGTGTGTCGTTTAATACACCGACTGGTTCATTTACAAACCCAATTGAATATAATCGGTATGAAGGAGGAGACCCGTCTCGTGATGTAATTGCTTCACGAAATCTTCCTTTTTCTCTAGTTGGTGGTAAAACACGTCGAAAACGTCGCAATAAAAGACGAACTGGTAAGAAAATACGTCGTATGCGTCGTAAGTCAAGAAAAATGTGTGGTGGTGGTGGTTCTTTAGTGGGAACTGATATTGCGACTGGATTAAATACAGCCGATACAAATCAAACACTAGCATTTGGTACAACTGGAGGCAGTGAATATATTCTTAACACAATTACCGGTAGAGATATTGTTGATGGGGATATTTTGATACCCAAGGACCATATGGTTCCCATGGCGTAAAAATATCCATATAGTATATATTAAAAAATGGCTGTTACCGGACTTCGTAATCTCTGTACCCCTTCTTATGTTTATTTAGTAATTTCGTCAATCGCACTTCTTGTTATGATTTACCAGAATTTTGGTAATGTTAATACATACTGTTTAGGAAACTATACTTGCAGTGTCTCAAATACCGCGCTTATTTTTATCATAAAGGCGATTTACATCCTTTTCTGGACTTGGGTTCTTAATTTGATGTGTAAGGCCAATGCTACAAACATTGCTTGGTTGGTGCTGCTACTTCCCGTTATTATCATGTTTATTTTGATTGGTAGCATGTTTTTGAATGGAAATATGTAAGTATTTAGGTATTATATTTAAACGTTATCACAAAATTGATTTAAATATAATACAACACTATAGAAGTATACATAAATATGGATCCTGTAGTAAAAAATTTGTCCGAAGACGCTAGTGCATTATATTTTACACTTGAAGGTGTCGAAATGTCTATTGCGAACGCGTTACGTCGCATTATATTGTCTGAAATCCCAACAGTGGTTATTGAGACTGATACGTATGAGAAGAATCAGTGTAACATTCTTATAAATACTGGTCGTCTTCATAATGAAATTCTTAAACAGCGTCTTAGTTGTATTCCTATTCATACTACCCATCTGCGTGATACCGAAGACCAAACGTCTCTTCCCGGAAACTATCAACTCATGGTTGATGTGAAAAACGACACCGATAATATTATATATGTTACTACGGAAGATTTCAAATTGCGTGATAAGAAAACAGGCACTGTTCTATCTCATGAGGAGCAAGAAAAGTTGTTTCCTGGACTTTTCCCAAAAAATGTTCAGACACAATCGTATATTGATTTCGCACGTTTGAGACCTAAAGTAGGTATCGAGATTGAAGGTGAACAACTATCATTAATAGCCGATTTCAGTGTGAATATCGCAAAAGAAAGTAGTATGTTTAATGTTGTATCTAAATGCGCATACGGTAATACCCCCGACAAAGATAAAGCTGTAACTGTTTGGGATAAAGTTGAGGCAAAGTTGCGCGCAGACGGTGAAACCGACAGTGATATTAAATTTCAAAAGGAAAATTTCCGTATTTTAGACACCCAGCGCCACTTTATTCCAAACAGTTTTGATTTTGTCGTAGAGACTGTGGGTGTATATGATAATAGAGAAATAATAACCAAAGCGTGTGTTGTATTACAAAACAAGTTTATCGATATGGTTCAAATGGTGGATTCGGGTGTTGTGTCTATTTTAACAAGTGAGACAACCATGGATCATTGTTACGATATTCATCTAGAAGATGAAGATTATACGATGGGTAAAATCATCGAATATCTGATGTATACCAAGTTTTATGAAAAACAAGGTGTGTTGAGCTTTTGTGGATTTAAGAAATTTCATCCCCATGATACAAAGGCCACAGTAAGGGTGGCGTTTAACACTAAAAATGAGAAGTCTATGGTAGGTAACCTTCTACGTGAAGTATGTGTGGATGCTCAACAAGTATTCAAAGATATTTATAGACTATTTAAGTAATAAAAATCACATTTATTAGTATATGGATAAAATAAAAACAATCGTTACCGAAATTTACAATGATTTGAAAAGTATGGAAGGAGGTTTAGGTGTCGCGGATTATATACCTGAATTAGCATGCGTTGACCCGAATTCATTCGGAATAAGTGTTTGTCACGTTAATGGAGAAATATTTAATATTGGTGATTGTGATAAATTTTTTGGCCTTCAATCATGTAGTAAACCATTATCATATTGTATTGCTTATGATGAATTAGGAAAATATGAATTACATTCAAGAGTAGGTTATGAACCCAGTGGTCAAGCATTTAATGCGTTCATTTTAAATAAGAACGGTCTACCTCATAATCCTATGATTAATGCCGGTGCTATTATGGTAGCCTCACAAATTGGTAAAAATAAAGAACCAGCGAATCGCTTTAATATTTTAAAAACATTTTATTCGAGATTAGCAGGAAATAATAAAGTAGGATTTGATAATTCAGTTTTTTTATCAGAACAACATCATGCTGATAGAAATATATCATTGGCGTATTATATGAGGGAAAATGGAGCATTTAAAGACGATGATATGTCTCCTCACAATATAAGTGAAGGTTTAAATTTATATTTTCAACAATGTTCAACGACTATAACATGTGAAATGGGTTCAATAATAAGCGGAACATTGGCGAATGGTGGTACTTGTCCAACTACAAACGAACAAGTAACAAGTACAAATTCTGTAAAAGATTGTTTAACATTAATGTACGGTTGTGGTATGTATGATTATAGTGGTCAATTTTCATTTGAAGTAGGATTACCTGCGAAATCTGGTGTAAGTGGATGTATATTGTTAGTTGTTCCTAATATGATGGGAATTTGTATTTGGAGTCCATCATTAGATGAACAAGGTAATAGTTTTAGAGGTATCGAATTTTGTAAACGATTAAATGAAAAAATGAATTTACATATATTTCATAATATTATTTCGAATAAAATTGATTTGTCTGATTCTGCTACTATTAAATTTTTACAACTATGTTGTGATGGAAAAGTTAGTAGAATCAAAGAGGTAATACATAGTGTTGATGTAAATACGGGTGATTATGATAAACGAACACCTTTACATCTTGCCGCATCAGAAGGACATTTTGATGTTGTTAAAATATTAGTAGAAAATGGTGCTATTTTAAAAGAAGATCGGTGGGGAAATACTCCATTAAAAGAAATCGAAAATAAAGAAGATGAAAAATATAATGAAATTCGTAGTTATTTACAAATATTACCAAAATCATAATCTGCAGATAATATAAATTTATGTTAATGGAGTATTTATTCTTACTATAGTTCAATTACTTAAAATCGTACTGGTTATTAACTACCATCACCAATTGTGAAGTATATTATGGCGAAGGTAAAACCAAGCACTAACATAACGATCGAGCATACTATTTTGTCTTCTTCCGACATTAATGAGGTACTGGAAGAATCGTTTGGATTAGGGTTATCATTGTGTATCATGCACTTATTATACACCTTCGGACATTTAAGTTCGCACAAAATATAATAAACAGGTATAAATATTTGTTTATTATATAGAGTATCATAATGGATAAAGAATTACAAAAAAACAGGAAAAAAAATAAAAAAATGATAAATAAGCAAAAACATCAACAATATATAGAACGGAAATATTGTTATAATTGTAATGAAACAGGCAAAACAATCCAACTATTTTGTAGCGTGTATGTTTTTGAAATATATTGTGAAAAATGTTTGAATATATTGACTGATGATAATGGCGAAAAATTAAAATATCATAAGTTTGAACCGATTTAAGTTGTTATTATAAAGTTCGCACAAAATGTAAATGTTTTTCTTATTTTACTATATGAATAAATACAAAAGTGATGATTATAAATTGAGTGCTGTTAAATACTATTTGAATAATAATGATAGTTTGGATAAAGTATGTAGTATATTTGATTGTAAGAAAAGCACACTAAAAGGATGGGTTGATAGATACAAAACTACTAAAAATATTACAAGAAAGAATAGAAAACCTATCTCATACAAGATAAATAAAGACCAAGTAAAAACGGCTGTAAATATGATAGATAAGAACGAACAACTTACGATAGATGAACTATTATTTGCTATGAAACAAAAATATAAGGATTTAGATATTTCTACACGCCATTTAGGTAGAGTTGTTAGAGCAAACAATCGGACAAGGAAACGGACACGACACCAACATTATCCAAAAGAACGAAGAAAACAACTCACAGACAAAAATAAAGAAATGGAAGCATTCTATAATGAAGTGCGTAAATATCCAATTGATAAGATTATTTGTTTAGATGAAACCAGTATAGGTTCTCATTTGAAACCTTCATATAGTAGATGTTATATTGGTAAGCGTTGTATAATCAAAACAAATAACAACTTTGTATTCCGTAGTTTTACTTTGTTAGTTGCAATCAATAATTCAAAATGCGTGGGTAAATCATTTTATGAAAAGGGTGGAACAACCAAAGAAAGAATGGTAGAGTTTATAGAAACACAAATAGCACCTAAATACAATAACCATCTTATCATATTAGATAATGCAAGAAGTCATAATAACGATATGGTAAGAGAAGCAATAATAAAAAGTGGTAATCAATATTTATTTACCATTCCATATAGTCCAATAACAAATGCAGTAGAAATGTATTTTAACCAAATAAAAACATACATTAAAAAGAACAGAGATGTATATACATTTGCAGGATTAGAGAAAAATATTGATAAAGCAATAGACAAAGTGAAACCAGAAAATTATAAGAATTATTTTCAATATGCTTATGGTGTAAAAGATGATATTACTTATAAGCGGAAACCATCAACTCGTAAGTGTAAATTAAAAAATTATAAATCATAATTTACTTAAAAATTATTTATGTAAATTATATAGCAAGTATGAGATTAAAAAGTGAATTATATAAAAAAGAACAAGATGATATTACTGATAAAATTATTAGCATATTAGATTTGGAAAATAAGAATACATATACACTATATGAATTAGACCATAATGAAGATATACAAAAACAAATTATGGAACTTATACCTGAAATACGAAAATGGTTTGCATTTAATAATATGAAAGCGGTAGGAGAACCTGAACGAATTAAACGACCTTGGTTGTCTATTATTAAGAAATTAGTTCAACCAAAATATTCAATTGAAAATAAAGAAGGGCAATTCAAAATTAATGAAAAATGGATAAAAACCCCAATGTATATTTTTACAGAAGTTTAGGGGATTTTACTTAAAATATATTATTTAGGGAAAAATACTTAAAATAATATATTTACATAGTATATAGAATGGAAAAAGCAAAAGAGAAACCACCCGAGTTTTTCAAATCCATTAAAACTTCGCTCAAAAGTGTATTGAAACATCCTGAACTTAATACAAAAATAATCAATGATGCTGTTGTGAAATCTAACAAGATTGTTATTCATACTTTACAATTTCTGAAATTATATTTATTAGATTACTATGAAAACAATAATCAAACATTACCAATAGTAAGCAAAGAACTCATTAATAATTCTATGAAAGTTGTTTGTGGTGAGAAAACTGAAAAAAGAGGAAAACCTCCAAATAAAGAAACGATTGAAATGAAAGACAAACTTACCACTTTCTACAATCATCACTATTTACCTCTTACACAAAATGACCCAATTGACTATGCAGGACTAAATACTACATTAGATTATTTGAAGGAAGATGTTATCACAATGTATGAGAATAACATACAATTACACTATGTAGAATATGTTGAACGATATGTAAATGTTGTTTGGAAAAAGAAACTGATTGTGAATAAAATAAGAAAATTGGGAAAAACTAAAATGGAGCGTGATGCACGAATAAGAACCCTCTGTGCTGATTTACGAAAAATAAAGAATGATTTATTGAATGTAGATGATAAACCATACCAATCAAATCATCATTATCATAAATGGATTACACAACAAAAGCAACATATTTTACCACCTAAAACCAAGTATGAAAAAAATAGTGTTATGTATGATTTGAAGTGTAAAACTATGGATTATTTGCCGTGTATGATTTATATGATGAAACAAGTTGAAAATGATGATGAAAGTGTTAATAATGTGTTTCCATTGCGAAGTGAAATTACGCCAAAATATATACGATTAGATACAACTACATTAGTTAATCTATTGTTGAGAAAAGAACACGGAACAAAAGGGTTTTTCAAAACAAAAGGGGAACTGAAAAAGAATGAAGATAAGATATGGAAGTTCTTTTTTAGAACGGAGCGAAAAATGTTTAATAAAACAGGTTTTTCGTTTCATCATATGGTTTCCACAGATGGAATTGGATTGAGTATTTTATTTTTACGAGATGATTTAGTTGGTAAGAAATTACCTATGATGAAGAAGGGAATATCAAAAGAATTGTATATTGATGAATTAGATGATTATTCCAAATTGCAAAATAAGAAAGTTATAGGGATTGACCCTGGAAAGGAAGATTTGATTTATTGTGTAGATGATGCTTCCAAAGATGCAAATATTTTTCGGTATTCACAAAACCAACGGAGAAAAGAAACCAAGATGAAAAAATATAATAATATTATTTTGGGTATGAAAACCAATAAGATTGAAGGAAAAACCATCATAGAATATGAAACAGACCTATCACACTTTAATCGTAAATCACTACAAATTACCAAGTTTAAAGAATATCTACAAGAAAAAAATAGAATAAACCATATATTATTTAGATTTTATCGTAAAGAATTATTCCGTAAGTTGAAGTTTGGTAAATATATCAATATCAAACGAAACGAACAAAAAATGATTAGCGACTTCAAAAAAACATATGGTAATCCTGAAAATGTGGTTATTTGTATAGGTGATTGGGAACAACGAAAACAAATGAAATACAAAGAACCTACATTAGGAAAGGGAATCAGAACTTTGTTTAGAAAAAATAACTATAATGTGTTTTTAGTAGATGAGTTTAGAAGTTCCTGTAAATGTTCCAAATGCGATGGAGGGATATGTGAAAAGTTTATGGTGCGAGAACACCCAAACAAAAAGAAAAATAAGGACGAATTGCGATTAATTCACGGACTACTACATTGTAAGAATGGTTGTGGGTCGTGGAATAGGGACCGCAATGGTTCGTCTAATATCTACAAAATAGCAAAGAACGCAATAAATAACATAGACAGACCAAGTTATTTATGTAGAGAAACAAGTAATCAAAGCACTTCAACGAGTGCTTATAATCAAACTTTACGCAGGTATGAAAAGACCTAACTTTGAACCTCTTTTTTTCGCATTATTTGTGCGAACTTAAATGTCCGAAGGTGTAAATATTGAAACAACATCCCCTATCAACAATGTCTGAAAATAATATATATATATATATATATCACTCTTATATAAGCGAATTACATGGATAAACACACAGATACGAATAAACGGGCTTTTATGCAATCAAAAAATCAGCAACCAATCAAGTGGAACTCGTCTGATCCAGACGAACCAGCGATGTACAGTATGTCTGGAAGGAATGACGCAGAATTATTTGACAACGAAATGAGTGCAATCGAACATGGAAAAAAACAGACAAAAAAACGCCGCAATCAAGATTTCGACGATACTTATAATAAGTATAGGGCATCGCCTATTCCTGACAATCTCAGTCGAGATCATATAAGCCGAACCCCTACACCAACATTCGATGAAATGAAACACGAATTAGAGGAAAAGGGGTTTATCAACTCTAATAAAAAAACTGGGAACAAGGGAGGAAAACGACGTTCTACCAAGAAGCGTCGTAGTAAAAAACGCACCATGAAGCGTAAATCAGTGAAGTCTCGCACCACGAAGCGTAAATCAAGACGGTGCTGTGCATGTAAATAACCATTGCAAATCGTTCACTAGATAATATAATATTTGATGTATTATACTATTTATTATCAACATGAGTATACTACGAAAAAATGCCAAATGTAAGATGTTACGTTATTTTAAAATATAATCATCACATATAATAAATAGCATAATAGCATATAATTTCAATGTCTCAATCAGAGTCTTCCGAAGGAGCTTTAGCTCAAATTAATCAAAATGCAAAACATGTCGTATCCATGATATTTACACATCAAGCACGCATGCGTTGTTTTGTTAGAAAGTCTATTGAACCTATTATTGGAAGAGAGAAACAAAAAAGTGTCATAGATGCAAGTGTTTTTTCTAATGATGATGAGTATAATGCTCTTGATAATGATGAACCTGATTTTGAGGAAGAACCAATACGAGAACAAATACTGTCTAGACCTGCGGATTTAGATGAAGATTATTTGTCAGCACCTTCCAGTGAAGAAGGAGCAGTCGTTGGGGGTAATGGCAATTGGAAACTACCTCGATTTAAAAACGGATCCGTTTTACGATGTATAATTACACACGATAAAATCAAGTTCGACCTTTTAGTTGAAGGAGAGATAGACGAAAAGAAACCCAAGTATGTTTATTATGTTAAATCTGAAAACGTGTCGAACGATGCTGGCGCATTAGAGGGGAAATACAAAGTTACTGCATTTGATCCAATGGAATTAAGGAATACGACATACCCCGTTAAAAAAGATGACACATATGTTTTTTATATTGTTCGTCATGGTCAAGCAACACATAATATATTAAAATGCACGACACAAAAAATGGGGAATGTTTTATGTGGTCAGAAAGACACTACTTTAACTCCAGTAGGAACTGATCAAGCAAAACGATCAGGTGCAGAGTTTTCAAAATTATTCGTAGCTAGAAATTCAGATGGTAGGACTGTTTATCCGGATGGAAATATCGGTTTGGCACCAGAATACATTTTTACATCTGACCTAAGACGAACTCGACAGACGGCACAATACTTTCTAACTTCATTAACAGGAAACATTTCGAATTCGAAGATGGCAGAACGTATAATTAAAAATACTCAAGACCACAGATGGATTGTTCTTCCATGTACACATGAACTTGCATTTGTAAATTCTGGTTATTGTGATGGATTTCAAAACCCATTATTACCTACCCCTCCTGAAAATAAAATGACATGTGACGTGAACGACGACAAGTGTGGATTGACCAGTGAAGATTATGCTATTAACTGGGATCATTACAGTACTTTTTATGGAAGTTCTACACGTTCAAACATATGCAGGGGGTGTGGTGCTAGACATTGCAGAGATACTGATATGATAAAAGAAGCACTCAATATTATACAACAACCAACTACACCTGCACCACCTGTTCTAAAAACACAACTCACAACCGTACGCCCAAAACCCATATACGATGGTTTTTTGCGACGTCGGGGTGTAAAGTTCGCTCCTAGTACAAAACAAAAAGGCGGAAAGACAAGGCGTCGCCATAAACACAAAAAGAAGAAAACAAGAAAATCGCATACTCGTAAAAGGCTAACACGAGGTAAACGTAAGAATGCACATAATAAGGCAAAAAAAACTAAAAAATCAAAGAAATAATTTTAATTGTATAATATATAGACTATTTGGGTTTACATACTATATTACTATTACACAGAAATCAATGACATCAATACTTACTCAAAGACGGAATGACCAAATATTGTCATTGATCAAAGCTATAGAAGAAAATGATATGAA
>Ga0257121_1001494_pt1 | contig 17539 bp, 8 predicted proteins | sample SI106_100metaG_FD_190180 | JGI IMG/M metagenome (GOLD analysis project Ga0257121, IMG submission 190180) | Marine microbial communities from Saanich Inlet, British Columbia, Canada - SI106_100 | ecosystem: Environmental > Aquatic > Marine > Inlet | place: Canada: British Columbia | collected... | reverse complement strand
TCAAAGATGCGTATGCCACGGAAGCGTTCCATACTGACATCTTCACTCACACCCTGTAGGCCGCAATCGAGGCGTCCTCGAGTCTGTTCCACCGACATAATCAGCAAATCACCTACGATTGACACATCTCCCTGACCACCGGGGCACACCACTGAGGTTGCTAGGATTGGCAGACCTGTTTCATCGATTTGATAGATATTAAAGCCGTGATAGCTACCGGTAATGAGTAGGTCATCGCGAAACGCCATATCTGTATTATAAAAACTAAGCATCGGATAACGTTTTGCATCTGCAGTCGCCTCAACAGACTTGGATTTTTTCTCTTTCTCTTCTTCTGTATCGTTTTCTTTATCTACGTCTTTATTCCCGCGAGCTGAAGGATTAGCCGGATCAAAAAATCCCGGGGGCTTCCGCTGGGCTGCTACCAGCTGCATATTCATGATGGCTTCTTCGGCATTAAAGAGTCCTGCAGACAGTCCAGCTCGCGGATCGCTGGAAAGCCCTATAAGGAGCTTATTCATGCGCTCAATTTCTACTGTTTGATCATTGGCGACATCAGATACAAATTCATTTAGTTGTGGGTCATAAGCAGACCCAGACTGTTCTCTGAGATCTTTAACCATTTTTATTGCGCCATCATGGTGGTTGATCATGAGAGTTAAAAAGAGTTGATCAAAGTCTGTACTTTTTGATCTGGATAGTTGTGCCATCTGTTCTTCAGAGGCCATTCCAGCCATAGTGTGGCTCATATGTTTTGCATGAGTACCGCCGGTATCTGGCACTGATTCTGTACGCTCGTTTAGCCAGCCCTGCATGAAGCTTATTTCATCGTCTTGAGACACATCAATACGACCCGCCAAATCAAGAATAGCTTGATTATTGGTTCTTTCAGGAGCAAGACGAGACATCAATAGTGCTTGCTCGTGGTGGACAATCATCCCCTGCATGAAATGCACATCAGCCGCGCTATAGGATGAATCTGCGATCGCTACAGCAGTTTCAGCGTCAAGATCGCGTGTCGGCTGCCCGGGTGCGCCGGGTTGAACAATGGGCGCATTGTTTGCCGACTCCAACGCCAAACCATAGCCACTTGAAAGCAGGATGAGCATACTTAGCGTAATATTCCTTAACAGCTTGCTGACGATTATCATTATAAATTAGACCTCAATTGGCTCTCTGTGCTCAATAAGCTAAGGGTTTTTTCAAGTATTTGATAGTAGCATTCCATCGACAGTTCAACAATTATCTAGGTTACGTTTAGTTGCGATCAAAAAGAGCCAGCATAAAATTGACATAAGTACTGCCAATATGTAAAGGTTACCCTAAAGTAGTATTACCCAATGCAAGATTAAGTGGATAATTTTGACGAGGTAATATCCATAATTTATTTGATGTCGATGTTGTTCGGAGTAGCGAAATGAAAAAAACCTTACTCGCGCTATTAGTAATAGCGATAGTTGTAGGCTCCGTGGCTTGGGTTAAGCGTACAGATATTTTACTTGCGTTCGTTAAGTACCGATTCGCAAGTATTAATACTGGGCCAGAAAGAGAAGTTCCCTGGCAGCAGGGTCCTATAGCTGCTCACAGCACCAAAGACGACCCTGTGCCCAATATTATTCTTATTGTTGCTGATGACTTAGGTTACAACGACATATCGACGTTCGGCGGTGGGCTTATTGAGACGCCAAACATTGATCAGTTGGCCGCAGAGGGGGCTGTATTTACCCAGTCATATTCTGGTGCTAGCACCTGTGCGCCTTCCCGAGCAATGATGATGACCGGCCGATATCCCACCCGCACCGGGTTTGAATTTACCCCCACACCAGCAGGTATGGGGAAAATGGTTAGCAGCATATCTCAACAAATGGATAACAATCTTCCACCTGGTTTTTATGATGAAGCATTGGAAGCCACGCACCCAGCCTATGAGTTTAAGGGCCTGCCGACAGAAGAGGTGACGGTCGCTGAAATGCTCAAGACGAGCGGTTATTACACGGCACATGTGGGTAAATGGCACTTGGGTCGTACCAATGGCATGGCACCGCACCAACAGGGTTTTGACGACAGTTTATTAATGGCCAGTGGTTTGTATCTTCCGGAGGACGACCCTAATGTTGTGAACGCAAAATTATCTTTTGACCCTATTGATCAGTTCCTTTGGGCAGCAATGACCTATGCTAGTTCGTTCAATTCAGGTGATGCCGACAGATTCAAACCCAAGGGTTACTTAACGGACTATTGGACAGATGAATCAGTTAACGTCATCAAAGCCAATAAAAATAGACCTTTTTTCCTCTATTTGGCTCACTGGGGCCCGCACACGCCGCTGCAGGCTACCCGCGAAGATTATGAGGCTGTGGGCGATATAAAGCCGCATCGGAAGCGTGTATATGCCGGGATGGTTAGAGCGATTGATCGAAGTGTGGGGCGTATTTTGGAGACGCTAGAAGAGGAGGGCCTGTCGGACAACACGGTAGTTATCTTTACCAGTGACAACGGTGGTGCCGGCTACATTGGTATTCCTGAGGTCAATGAACCTTATCGGGGTTGGAAGATCACCATGTTTGAGGGCGGACTGCGCGTCCCTATGATGATCAAATGGCCGAGTAAAATTGCTGCCGGTACGGTGGTTGAAACCCCTATAGCCCATATTGATGTTATGCCCACGATCGCCGCCGCTGCGGGTGTTAGTCAACTCACAGATATAGTGATAGATGGACTTAATGTACTACCTTTGGCGATTAAGCAAGATACAGCCAACTGGACTCGTGAAAATTTGTTTTGGCAAAGCGGACACTATCAGGTGGTGCGTCATGTTGACTGGAAATTACAGGTTAATGACAGACCGACGGACGGACCTCAACAGTGGCTCTATGATCTTGCGGCAGACCCAACTGAGCAACACAATTTGGCGGCTAGTCGGCCTGATATTGTCAAACAGCTTAAGGATTTACTGGCCGAGCATCAGTCAGAATCTGACGGGCCACTTTATTTACCCACAACGCAAATGCCTGTCATGATCGACAAGACCTTAGCCGAGGACTTTGTTGAAGGGGATGAATACATTTACACGCCTAACTAACCGCTTATTTTGGCGTTGAGGCTCCACCAAACTGGAGCCTATTTTGCCTTTTGCAATACTAGGCTAGCCGCGAACCATTGGCGGCCATTTTGTCGGGTACGGCTAATATAATACTGCCGTCAGGCTAGGGGAATTATATGACACATTCTATTATTGCGGGTGCTACAGGATTGGTGGGAAATAGTATTCTCAGCCAATTAGCGGCTCGTGGAGATAGGCCAATCGCATTAGCAAGACGGCTGATTGATGACCTGCCAGCGAATGCTGAAATGTTGGAGATAGATTTTAAGCAATTTTTGATCAATGGTGAGTTGCCATACTGTCATCATCTCTACCTCTGTTTGGGTACCACCATCAAGACAGCGGGCAGCCGTGAAGCATTCAGAATCGTCGATTTTGAGTATTCTTTTGCGCTGGCCAAAAAAGCTATGGAAGCCGGTGCGACAGGGTTAAGCCTAGTCTCTTCGGTGGGCGCGAACGCGAACTCAAAGAACTTTTATTTACGGACGAAGGGGCAATTAGAAGAGGCAATAAAGTCACTGGGTTTCTCAAGCGTCAATATTTATCGTCCTGGGTTGTTGATTGGCCATAGGCAAGAGAAAAGAAGCGCAGAGAAAGCGGGCCAGTTCTTTTCAAAATTTGTTGACCCTCTGCTACTTGGGGGCTTAAGTCAGTATCGTAGTATTGACGCTAACTTACTGGCTGGCACTATGATTGATAACGCCAATAAGGGAGACGGCGTTAATCACTTCCACTTTAGAAGTTTTAATACTAGTAGCTAATTCTAATTCCCTTCTTCAGCAGGTAAGGTATTCATGCTATTCATTTTCGGTTAGTATAAGACCTCACTATATTTGAGGTAATTGCTATGAAAAGCTTATTAACATTAGTATTAATGACCACATCTCTCTGCAGCTTTGCTGAAGTGTATGAGGATTACAGTCCCAGTGAACAGCATATTCAGTTAACTGTAGTAGCTGTTGAGCCAAATTATCTTGATGATTACTTGGTTAACTTAAATAGAACTTGGGTCAAAGGTATGGAGATTGAGAAGAAACTCGGTTATATCGAAGACTACTCTGTCTATACCTCAGATAGCGCTAACAGCCCAAATGTTTGGTTGACTATAACTTATGAAAACATGGGTGCTATGCAGCCTAGCGAAAAAAAGTATAAAGCTATTAATAAAGAATGGCTGAAGCTGTATGGTGATGATGAAGATGAAATAGAGGGGATTTCAAAAGGTTACGAAGAAATTCGTACCATGGTAGATAGTCAAATCATCAACAAAGTAAACTTCAAGTAATACTGCGAAATAAGACCCGCTGATCTTTCAGGGGGTCTTATCGTTAGTAGTTTTTAATTCTCAATTCTCAATTCTCAGTAAGCTAATATTTCTTTCTGCCCGTAAAACAAAAGCATCCCATAGTTTGTTGAAAGGTTTAAAGAAATATGTCTAAAAGTACCCTCCTTGTTCTCGGCAATCAGCTGTTCTCTTTGGGCATTATTCAGTCCATCGGTGCCGATAATATTTTTATGGCAGAGGACCTTGGTCTTTGTACCTATGAGAAACACCACAAGTTAAAAATACTGATGTTTTTAGCCGCTATGCGTGAAAAGCGCGATGAATTGCAGCTATCTCATTGTAATGTTGAGTATCTGGATATTGAACATCAGAATTTTGGTCAAACCTATGAAGAGAAGTTAGCTGGCCACGTTGTCGTTAATGGAATTACAGAGCTTATAGTATTTGAAATTGAAGACAAAGAATTTGAGGCAAGAATTGAAGCCTTTGCAGAACAACAAAATTTAGCCTTAACAATTTTACCATCACCGATGTTTTTACTAGATCGTGAGGAGTTTTTGGCTTTTAACGGCAAGTCTAAAGTTCTCCGCATGGGGAATTTTTATAAAGAGGTACGTAAAAAACTCAATTTATTGATGGATGATAAACAAAAGCCGTTGGGGGGAAAATGGTCATTTGATGAAGATAATCGCAAGAAAATCCCTAAGGGCCTGCCGCTGCCTGAGCGTTATAAGCCCAGAGAGTCTAAATATGTAGAATCGTTAAAAGTAACCATAGCGTCAAAATTTGCTGACCACCCAGGGCAAATGGATGATGTTTGGATGCCCCTCACGCGCACAGATGCTCTGGAGAACATCGATTATTTTTTAAAGGTTAAATTTGAGAATTTTGGTATCTACGAAGATGCAATTTTGCAAAATGACACCTTTATGTTTCACAGCGCATTAAGTCCTTCCCTCAATATGGGGTTAATTACGCCCAATGACATTATTGATAAAGTACTGGAATTCACTGCAGAGTATGATGTGCCGTTGAATTCGGTTGAGGGCTTTTTACGACAAATTATTGGTTGGCGAGAGTTTATTAGAGGGGTCTATCAGCATCATGGTGAGACCCAACTGCAGAGTAACTTCTTTAATTTTAGCGGGTCGCTAAAAGACAGTTGGTATTCTGGTGATACCGGGATACCGCCGTTGGATGATGCCATTAATTTCTCTGATCGATATGGTTATACCCACCATATTAATCGATTGATGGTTATTTCTAACCTTATGACATTGTGTGAGGTGCACCCAAAAAATGTCTACCGCTGGTTTATGGAAATGTATGTAGACTCCTCAGAGTGGGTTATGACCCCCAATGTTTTTGGTATGGGAACCTTTGCCGATGGTGGTATTTTTGCCACCAAGCCATACATTTGCGGGTCCAATTATATTTTAAAAATGAGTGACTATAAAAAAGGCGATTGGTGCAATACCGTTGATGGACTCTACTGGCGTTTTGTAAGCCGTCACATGGGTGTATTGAAAAATAATCCACGCTTGTCGTTTATGCGTAAAACTCTGGAAAATATGGATCCACAACGCAAACGATTGATTTTCAGCTGTGCGGAGGACTTTACGTCAAAACACTGTTGTTAATTAAGTGTCATTATTGTGAAGGCTGTCATGTTCTGTGCCTTGCAATCATGTAGAAGTGTTCTATAGTGGCCACTTGTATGCCGTTTAAGATTATCGGTAAATTGGAAGGTTACAGTATTGTCAGTGATTAGATTTAAAAAGTATTCTGCGCTACTGCTACTCATGGCAGTGTTTTTCGTGGCTAATAATCTAGCCCACGACTCGACGCATACTTTTGGCCAAAACTTTGGTGCACAATTAGAGTGTGATAGTTGCCATGTATTCAAAGGCACCCTAGTTTCTTCTGTCAGTGAAGTACTTGTAGCCAGTTTTGTTGTTGACCTATTTTCCCAAGAGCCTGTTTCAGGGCCCTTACTTTCAAAATTCTCTCTCTATCTCTCTCGAGCACCGCCTAAAGTTTAAGTTTAATTTTATCTATTACACATTAAATTTAAATTTTGTCAGGAGGTTCTATGAACCAACGTATTTGTGCAGCACTTGTGTTGAGTGCCCTATGCAGTAGTAATACAGTTTCAAATGAAATAGAAGAAGTGATCGTTACATCATCTTTGATAGATCAAACATTAAGCGATATTGAAAATCCACTTCATGTGGTCAGTGGTGAAGATCTTTCAACCAATGCCTCTCAAAGTCTAGGAGAATCATTGGACGGTCTATTGGGTGTTTCTTCATCAGATTATGGTTCAGGCGTCGGCCAGCCAATTATTCGTGGTATGTCCGGTAATCGTGTCAAAATTCTCAATAACGGAATGGTTGTTAGGGATGTTGGCGGAATTGGCGCTGACCATGTTAACGATGTTGATTTGAACAACATACAACAAATTGAAATTGTCAGAGGGCCGTCTTCGCTACTCTACGCCAATGGCACTATCGGCGGCATCATTAATATTGTTGATAGCACTATTGCCCGAGAAGATTTCACAGACTCAGAGTTAAAGCTTGGTCTGGAAGCGCAGTCGGTTAATGACGGCGATAGCCATAACCTTTCTTACCAAAATAATCTTGGCGGTTTGAATTTCAGTCTTGCGTATAAGGATTCTCAGTTCGATAATTTTGATGTTCCAACTGGCGCCATACTTCATGACGAGGACCACGATGATGAGCACGAAGATGAGCACGAAGATGAGCATGAAGAAGAAGTAGGGTTCCTGTCTAATTCTGATTTTGAGAACAAAGCACTTCGTTTGGGCGTCTCTAAAGTAGGCGATTGGGGCTACTTCGGCGTCTCTGTCAACAGTGTCGAGAGCATCTATGGTATTCCGTTTCATGGCGATGAAGATGGAGATGAGCACGAAGGTGAAGAGCACGAAGATGAGCACGAAGGTGAAGATCATGAAGACGAGCACGGAGATGAGCATGAAGGAGAGCGCATTTTCTCTACAACTGATTCGGAAGTGGTCAATGTAGAAGGCGCATATATCGTCAGTAATAGTTGGTTGAAAAAGGTCAATTACTTCATCAGAGATACTGATTATTCCTTGACCGAACAGCATGCTGAAGAAGAGCACGAAGGCGAGGAGCATGGTGATGAAGATCATGCAGAGGGACCAACAATGTTCAGTAATGAATCTCGAGAATACGGCGCTATTTTCGACTTGTCCAACGATGACCTTCTGCAAAAAATATCACTCAATTTTGTCGATGAGGATATGTCTATTTTGGGGGAAGAGGCATTTATGAACCCAACGGCCAGCGAAGAGATGACCTTGGGCTACTATCTGAGTAAACAGGTAGATTCCTTCCATCTTGACCTAGGCATACGACATGACCGCACACGTCGAAAAGGCTCAATTAGTCACGAAGAAGAGCATGACGAGCATGAGGAAGAACACCATGACGAAGAGATGGACTACTTCTCCAAAGATTATAATGCGACAAGCTTCGCGATGAGCCTTAGTAAAGATCTCAATGAAAACGTTGACTTGAATGTCAGTGCTGGAATGGTTGAAAGGACCCCGTCCGCTATGGAGTTATTCATGAACGGCGCGCATCTGGCCACTGGTCGCTTGGAGATTGGTAATACTGATTTGGAGTCTGAACGATCGACAAACTTTGATGCAACCCTGTCTTATGAGCATGAAGGTATTTTTGGAACGGTTACCTTGTTTAAAAATGATGTCGCTAATTATATCTACCTCCAAGACGAAACTGCAGAAGTGCACGAAGAGCATGATGATGAAGATGATCATGGCGGCTTAATTAAGGCCAATTATTTGCAGCAGAATGCGCAATTTGTCGGCTATGAATTAGAAATGGGTACCGTTTTTGAACTGGGTGACGGCGACCTGACTTTGTCATTTGGCCGTGATTCAGTCGCTGGAGAGTTACGCGATGATAGCAATATCCCTCGTATGACTCCTGATAGAAATATTTATGGAATTTCCTATGCCCAAAATGGTCTTGAGTTAAAGCTTGATTTAAAGGATGTCGGGTCTCAAAGAGATCTTGGTACCAATGAAACGGTTACCAGCGGCTTTAGCATGTTGAATTTTAATGCAGTTAAAACCTTCACTTTCGGTAAAAAGCAGACTGCAACAGTGTCATTTTTTGCTAAAAACTTGCTCGATGAAGTGGCTAGAAACCACTCGTCTTTCGTGAAGGACGAAGTTCCATTGCCGGGGAGAAATATAGGCATTAAACTGCAAGTAACTCTATAGGTAAGAGTTACTTGCGCTAGCGGTCTAGCGGTCTAGTGGTCAAGGGTTTTTGAGATTACGTCAAAAACCCTTGATTCTCCGCGATCACGAGGGTCTGAAGCAGCAATCCAAGAGTCGCCGTCTTTCATAATTATCTGAACATCACCGTACTCAAAAGCGTGAGGCTCTGACCGATAGCCCTTATTGGCAAGCTCTTTAATTGTCTGTTCTGGCAACGGCCGGCCAATGGTGTAACCGCTGTAGGTAATAAGATCTATAGGCACCAACTGGTGGTGAAACCGTGTCGCTCCAATTGCTTCAATAGGGGTCATTCCAAAGTCTAAAATATTGATAATGACTTGAAAAACAGTAGTGAAGATAGTTGATCCTCCGGGCGTACCTAGTACCATCTCTACTTCACCGTCCTTCAGTACAATGGTCGGTGACATAGATGAAAGCATCCGCTTACCAGGCTGAATCTCATTGGCTACGTTACCCACGACACCATATATATTCGGGACGCCTGGCTTGGCGCTAAAATCGTCCATCTCGTTGTTGAGTAAAAAGCCTGCGCCTCCTACGACCACGCCACTGCCATAATCCCAGTTGATGGTATAAGTATTAGACACCGCATTACCCCACTGGTCCACGATGGAATAATGAGTGGTATTGGGCGATTCTAGCCCGGGGTTAATGCTGGTTAGCAGTGATATTTTTGTTGGATTAACCTCTGCAGCGCGTTTAGCGACATAGTTATCGTCGATTAGCGCATTAACGTCGACATCAAAAAAGTCAGGATCTCCTAAATACTCAGCACGATCGGCGAAAACCCTTTTGTCCATTTCGGCGACTAGGTGAATGTACTGTGCAGAGTTGTGCTCGACGCCCTGAAAGGAATCATCTAAGTAGTCTTTCATTTTTAACAACTGCACAATAGCAAAGCCGCCGGAGCTAGGCGGTGGGGCAGAAATGACTTCATACTCGCGCCATTTCGCACGCACCGGTTCACGCCAAACTGCCCTATAACCTTCTAAGTCTTCCGCTGTGATCAGGCCATTACTTACCTGCATCTCTTTTACTATCAGCGCCGCTGTCTCACCTCGGTAAAAATCGTCCGCGCCACTTTCCGCTATACGGCCTAAGGTCCTCGCTAGCTCTGGCTGTTTAAATAAGCGGCCGACTTTCATCGATTCAAAATAGGCATTAAAGTTAGTTTTGCCAACAAACTGGCCTTTCAAACGATGAACATTGTCAACGAGAGCTGGAGCCGGCATAAAACCGTCTCTAGCCAATTTTATAGCTGGATTGAGAAGATCTTTCCATGGCAATTTACCAAACTTTTTATGAGCTTCCCAAAATCCAGCGACAGTGCCCGGCACACCAACAGCTTGAGCGCCGATCAAAGTAATATTGTCAATCACATTGCCCTCAGTGTCCAAGTACATGTCCTTGTGGGCTGCTAAGGGTGCTTTTTCGCGATAATCAAGAAACGCAATTTCATCACCCATCTTAATGGTCATAAAGCCGCCACCGCCAATATTGCCTGCATCAATAAAGGTGACCGCTAAAGTAAAACCAGCCGCTACAGCGGCATCGACAGCATTACCACCGGCATTAAGAATATCCTGACTCACCTGTGCGCCGTAGCTGTCAGATATGGCAATCGCAGCCATTGCGGGTGGCGCTTTGGCATTCTGTTTGATGGTTGCTGGGTCGCCCTGGTTGGTGTTGTTTTCACAACCCTGAATCAAGCTAAGGATAATCAAGGTTAGGGTTAGATAAACTGTCTTTCTTTTCATTATGTCTCGTCTCAAAAGTATCTAGTTGGTCCGGCTAAGGCTTTTATAACTCTGGATTTAGAGTTGCGATCTTACGCCCTTAATAAGCCCTGGCATCATAGCCTAGGCATCCCGCTGAGTCATTGCTTCGAAAATATTCGCAAGAAAATTACTAATATTTCACTGCATTTTAGAAATCTATGGTTTATGGCGTTTGAACCACTGCCGATTTAGGGTCATACAGCGGCGATATTGATCTTACTTTTAGCTTACCCCGTAGATGAATTATATGTATACAACTATAGAAATAGGTAATAAACTCGCTAGTTGTTTCGAGAAATATAAATAAAATAAAATATTAGTCCATTTAAGTAGTTATCGGGAGAGAGTAATGACTGTTAAATCAAAAAGTAAGGCTAGTACCCTAGGGGCGTCCATCGCGTCGATTCTATTATTAGGATCTTCCTTAGCGTACGCAGGGCAAAATAGTGAGAGTGAGGAAATTCTTGCAGACGAAGTGCAGGCAAAAATTGTTACTGGAGAAGTGCAAGCGGAAATTGTCACTGAAGACGTAGCGGCTAAAGAGCTGGCATTTGACTCAGAAAATGCTGCTGTGGATGAGGTCGTGGTTACTGGATCACGCTTAAAGCGAACAACTTTTTCAAGTATATCTCCGCTGCAGATTATCTCTGCAGGAATCTCACGCGAGGCTGGTTTGATCAATGCGGCAGATATTTTGCAGGGCTCAACGTCCGCAGGTGGACAGCAGGTTGACCTAACCTTTAGTGGTTTTGTTTTAGACAATGGTCCTGGAACGCAGACTATTGACCTTCGGGGTCTTGGCTCCAATAGAACATTGGTACTAGTCAACGGACGTCGTCTAGCACCTGGTGGTGCCGAGGGCGCTCCCTACGCACCGAACGTTGGCTTAATTCCAGCGGGATTGGTCGGGCAGTATGAAATTCTGACCGATGGCGCATCTTCCGTTTATGGATCTGATGCGATTGGTGGTGTAACCAACATTATAATGAAAAAAGACTTTGATGGTCTCGATTTAGCGATGGGAGCCACTGCACCTAAATATGATGGAGGTGAAAATTCTAATTTACAACTAACCTGGGGTAAGAACTGGGATCGTGGTTTTGTTGGCATGGGACTTGATTATTCCAAAAGTGAGTCAGCTAGCTATGGCAGCCGACCCTGGACAGGTGAGTGTGAAACAAATTTAGAAATGGACAAGTCTGGACAAATTAGACAGTTAGATCTCTATTACAAAGAGACATATGGCATGGCTATATCTAACTGTAAACCAACCAGTCTAGCGGGTAGAGTTTTTGTGCCTGGAATGGCTACTGGCAGTATTTATTACACGCCTGGTGTCAGCAACGGTGGTTGGGGTAACTTTAGTGAAAGCGTCGCTCCCTACGGTAACTTTGGTATAGATAGTGATGGCGATGGCATAGCTGATGTCTCCTATTCAGATTACAGTCTTAATGGTACGCCCTACAAGCAAAACGCCGATTTATATCCAGAAAATGAAACGGTTAACTTTATGGCTTACGGAGAGTACACCTTTGAGGGTGACGCCAACATAACAGCTTACTTTGAAACTATGTATTCTAAGCAGGATTACTCACAAACGTCTAGTCCACCCCAGTTGTTTCCTGATGTGCCTGCCAATAACCCTTATAACTTGTGTAATCCCAATAACCCAGATGGCGTAGATTGTGGTTTGGCACAGGACGCACTTTTCACCAACCCTGTTTTTACAGCGGGTTTTGGGTCTTACTATGAGGGCCTATGTGCAGGCTACGGCATTCCACTAGCTGGGTGTACGCCAGCTACTTTCGGTCTTCTTAGTGGTCCCATTGGTGCAGTAGGAACTCTGCCGATTGTTTCTGTAGAAAATGACAGATCATCCACTGAGGCGAGCTTTGAGAATTCTCGATTCGTAGCCGGCTTTAGAGGCGACCTTCCCTTTATGAATGCAGGAACGCTTAAGAATTGGACATTTGATCTTTACGGGTCTTACTCCATATCTGAGGGTGAGTCTCATCGTTATGGTATACGTGGCGACCGTTTGGATCTTGCGCTGGGTAACTATTCATCGACAGACACTCCTTGTGTTAACGATTCAGGATCAACGTTGGCCGCTGATGCAGCACCAGGTTGTGTTGCTGTTAACATGTTTGCACCTTCGCTTTACCCTGCGGGCATAGTTGGTACATTTGCTACTGAAGCAGAAACAAATTACCTCTTTGATAGCCGTGATTTTGATACCGAGTATGAGCAGACAATCATCAATGCTTCAATGGCTGGTGATGTTTATGAGATGCCCAACGGGCCTATCCAGATGGCTGTTGGCTTTGAGTATCGTAAAGATGAAATTAACTCGATGCCTGACAACGTGGCTCGAGATGGCCTGTTCTTTGGATACTTCTCTGACGGTGGCGCTGTCGGCTCTAAGGATATGAGCGAGCTCTTTTTTGAAGTAGAGGCGCCATTGATTGCCAATAAGCCTTTTGCTAAAGAACTGACTATTAATGCTTCAGCCCGATATACCGACGACGAGATCTACGGTAGCAATACGACTGAATCACTTAAGTTAGGCTGGCGTCCGGTTGACTCACTATTGGTACGCGCTACTTATGGAACCGCGTTTCGAGCACCCAACTTACGTGAACTGTATCTAGCGAACCAGACTGGTTTCAATACTATTAGCGATCCCTGTAAAACACCGGAAGACGCAATTGACTTGTTTACGGGTATTTATGATCCTAGTGCTGATCAGCGTGACCCTCAGGTGCTAGCCAACTGTCTTGCTAATGGCGTTAACCCAACAGGCTATACTGGCGGGTTTGGTGCTTATAGTGTAGAGCAATCGACGGGCGGTTCGCTGACTCTGGATCCAGAAGAATCTGAATCGTGGACTGCTGGCTTCTCGTATGAGCAAGACTTCAGCAATGAGTTTGATTTTGGCGTTAGCATGACGTATTACGAAGTCTCGATTGACAACACTATTATTGAGCCAAATGGCCAGTATATCGTTAATGACTGCTATTACACGCTGACTGGAGAAAGCCCGTTCTGTGGTCGTATTAGCCGAGATATGTCTGACCCAAGCGATCCATATATCACTTTATTGGATAATGGTTTCCTCAATCGAGATAATGAGAAGGCACGCGGTGCTGATGTCAATGTCACTTTTGGTGACACCTGGACGATTATGGATCGTGCTATTGACGTTGATATTTCTATTAACGCCGGTCATACAATAGAGCGTTCATTCCTATTTGTTGATGACAATGGTGTTGAAGATTTCGAAGATTATGCTAGCGAGTGGGGCTTTCCTAGCTGGAAAGGAAATTCCACCATTCGCTTAACTTATGAAAAGTGGGCCGTAATGTTGAGATCTAATTACATTAGCTCTGTTGATCAAGACCCTCTTGCGAGAGACCCGTATAGTGATATTTATGATACGAATGACACTGGATACTACGGCGATACATGCTTAGGGGAAGGTTACTATGATACGTGTCGCGATGTTGGCCACGCTGATGATTACATGACGCACACGTTGTCTGTGACTTATCAGGAAGATAACTGGGCTATTAACGTTGGTGCGCGAAACATATTTGATAAAGAGCCACCAAGGGTTGATGGAAGCGAAGTATCTTCAGTTAACAATGTTCCTATTGGTTATGGTTATAACCTAATGGGTCGCTCTCTCTATGTGAACTTTGAATATCAGTTTGGTAGCAACTAGATAATTGTTAATCTAAAGTAGTTATATTAAGACCCTCTCAGATATTTTGAGGGGGTTTTTTTATCGATCAAGATTAAAAAGGAATTGAAATATGAGAGATAGTTTTATTGCAATAACAGTTTTGGCTGCGATATTTATTCTAGGCATGCCGGCACAGGCCGCACAAAAAATTGAGCCATACCCACTTGAAGAGTGGGCAAAGCGCGATGACATCAGTAATGTAAGTTTGTCCCCTGACGGTGAAAAGCTAGCACTCTTGAAGATAGCCACCAAAGATGGAAACCCAAATTTAGAAGTTTATGATGCTAATGACCTAGGGGCCCGACCGTTCATTATGAACGCTAAGCCTATGGAAATGACCCGGTTTTATTGGGCGACCAATGACAAGATTATATTCAGTGCACGGCTGAAAGTTCGGGATAAAATTGAAGGATTTAATCGTGGAGTTTATAAGACGACTAGCGGTATTCTTACCCTTGATAAAGACCGTAAAAAATCGAAATGGAAAAAAATCAGTGAGGCTGGTGGCGAGAGAGGTGGTCTTTTAGGCCCAATTCGCACAAAGTCTAATAAATTTTTGGTGTACGAATATGATAAGGGCTCTAGGTATCCAAAATATTTTGAATATGATGTAAAAACTGGTATTAGAAAATTGATTACCCGTGAATCGCCAAAGATTTCCAATGTTGAATTTGATGGTTATGGCAATCCTCAATTCGGCTCTGGCTATGATGCGCAATCAAATGAGTTTTTGACTTACTATCGGAAAACAGGAAGCAAGGATTGGAAACTCATTAATCGTCAACACAGAGAGAATTTTGAATCTTGGACCCCTGTTGGCGTTGATCCTTTATCATCTTCGGATCTTTTAGTCATCGCGCATAACGGCAACAATACGACTGGCCTGTGGTCATTTAACCCTGACACCTTAAAATATAATGAATTAATCTATCGTAGGGCCGGTGGTGATGTGAGTGCCAGGTCTCACACAAACCGCTATACAAATCCAGATGAGATTACTGCGGTTAGTTATCGCGTTGGGCGAGAAACAAAGTATGAGTGGTTTGATGGTGAGGAGAAGGCCATTTACGAGCAGTTAAAGGGACTTGTTCCTTATGCTGATCGCATGAGTATCAGTAGTCGTTCCCGCGATGGTAATAGTATGGTTGTTTATAATGTTGGGCCTCGCGACCCGGGGACATACTACCTTTTGAAAAATAGCAGGTTTATGGCGATTGGCTCGAAAAAACCGCAATTTTCAAGTGACAATCTTGCTGATGTAAAAGCTATTAACTATAAGTCACGCGATGGTAAGGACATTGAAGGATTCATAACAGTCCCCAATGCTAAGCCGCCGTATCCGCTGGTAGTAATGCCTCATGGCGGCCCTTTTGTTGGTGAAAATCCAAGTTATGATGGTTGGGCACAGTTATTAGCGAATTATGGTTATATGGTTCTCCAGCCTCAGTATCGGGGTTCGACCGCCTATGGTTTAGAGTTTTATCAATCTGCTTTTATTGACGGAGGTGAGGGTGGCCGTAAGATGCAGGACGATAAAGATGATGGGGCCCTGTATTTAGTTGATCAAGGCCTTGCGGATCCAGACAGATTAGCAATGTTCGGTTGGTCCTATGGCGGATATGCAGCGTTAATTGCTGCAGCCCGTAGCCCGCAAATTTACCAATGTGCAATCGCCGGTGCGGCGGTGGCTGATAATTTACAACAACTCAATTACTATCGCGGGCAAATGGCGCGGTTCCCGACGTCGGGATCCCTAGAGCAAATAAAAATGTGGGAGGAGAGTATCTCGCCTATTAAAGAAGTTGAGAAGGTGAATATTCCGCTTTTCGTCATCCATGGTAGTGTCGACCAAAGAGTTCCACCTGAGCATGCTGAAAAGTATATTAAAGCACTTGAAAAACATGGTATTCCACATAAGTCTATGTGGTTAGAGGGCGCTGATCATTTCTACAGCACACTGTTTTATCGTCATAATGTGAAGTTCTATACTGCATTAATTGATTTCCTAGCAAATGATTGCTTTGGTAATGATGAAAGTGTAGCGTCTAACGACTGAGTACACTTTAGTGCTGTTGATTTTAATAAAGCCGCTGTTATAGGCGGCTTTATTATTTAGACCTTTAGCGTTTGTTGTTCAGGGAGCCTCTCTAGGCGTCAACAATATAGAATAATTCAGCGCGGTTTAATAGAAGAACCAGCTCCCGCATCTATATTCCTACTCGGTCATCTATAGTAGAGTAAGGCTGTCGTAACGCTCAATTGTTAGCTGCCCGCCCACAGAATACGAGTCTGACGATCCCTTACCACCAAGAGTGTCATTATGGGTTTAAAGCAGTGTCATAACTTTCATGATTTTCGATCACTTGCGCGCAAGCGTTTGCCAGGGCCTATTTTTGATTATATTGATGGCGCTGCTGATGATGAAATAACCCACGGTAGAAATAGCGCAAGTTTTGATGACTGTGACTTGGTACCTAACGTACTGCGCGGTGTTGAAACTGTCGATATGTCAGTCACTGTGATGGGGCAAAAACTTGAAATGCCTATCTATTGCTCACCCACTGCTTTGCAACGGCTTTTCCACCACCAAGGGGAGCATGCAGTAGCCGCGGCAGCCGATAAGTTTGGCACTATGTTTGGTGTCTCGTCCATGGGTACGGTGGGCTTAAGAGAGCTGCGAAAAAAGCATTCTACACCCCAGTTCTATCAGTTCTATTTTCATAAAGACCGAGGCCTGAATAAGGCTATGTTGGAGACTGCCAAAGCCTCAGGCGTTGATGTGATGATGCTGACCGTTGATACCATCACTGCGGGTAATCGAGAGAGAGACTTGAGAACTGGTTTCTCAATGCCGCTGAACCTTACTTTAGCCGGGGCATACCAATTCGTAATAAAACCTAGGTGGGCAATTAATTATCTCACTCATGCCAAATTTTCATTACCACAAATTGAAGACTTCGTTGATATGACTGGTGGGACGGTGTCAGTGAGTCAATATCTCAATGAAATGCTCGACCCATCTATGAATTGGGACGACGTTGCTGAAATGGTGAAACTCTGGGACGGCCAATTCTGTTTAAAAGGTATTATGAGTGTTGAGGATGCAAAGCGGGCAGTGGACATAGGGTGCACAGGCATTGTGATATCAAATCATGGGGGCCGCCAGCTAGATGGCAGTCGATCACCCTTTGATCAGCTTGCTGAAATTGTTGACGCGGTGGGCGATAAAATTGATGTGGTGATGGACAGTGGTATCCAGCGCGGCAGTCATGTCCTTAAAGCGTTGTCGTTAGGGGCTAAGGCAGTCGGA
>Ga0257121_1001493_pt1 | contig 17541 bp, 10 predicted proteins | sample SI106_100metaG_FD_190180 | JGI IMG/M metagenome (GOLD analysis project Ga0257121, IMG submission 190180) | Marine microbial communities from Saanich Inlet, British Columbia, Canada - SI106_100 | ecosystem: Environmental > Aquatic > Marine > Inlet | place: Canada: British Columbia | collected... | reverse complement strand
GATTATTTATATACTTCAAAAAATAGGATACGCTTTTCTTACTCTTTTTGGAGTTGTAACTGTCATTTTTTTATTGTTTAATATTTTACCTGGTGATCCAGCAAGAATGATGTTGGGTCAAAATGAAACTGCCGAACAAGTTGCAATTGTCAAAAAGAAATATGGTTTCGATCAACCTTTGGTGAAGCAATACACCTATTATATTAACGATTTATCACCGTTATCTTTCCACAGTAAGGATGAAGTTGATTATACTTTTTTTTCAAAAAATAAATATACAGGATTTTCTTTATTTTCAGTCTTAAATACCAATGTGGTACTAAAGACCCCTTACCTTAGAGAGTCTTTTCAAAAAAACGGTAAATTAGTAAGTTCGGTTATTGCTGAAACATTACCCAATACCTTTATACTCGCAATTTCATCCATAACAATTGCAATGGTGTTGGGAGTTTTTTTAGGAATTGTATCAGCAATGAATAAAGATCATTGGATTGATAAAATAATACAATTAATAAGCACATTTGGTATGAGTGTTCCTTCTTTTTTTAGCGCTATTTTGTTCGCTTGGATATTTGGTTTTTTACTCTATGAGTATACAGGTTTAAATATGACAGGTAGTCTTTACGAAGTTGATGATTTTGGAGATGGCAAATACATTCAATGGAAAAATTTAATTCTTCCTGCACTTGTTTTGGGAATTAGGCCTTTGGCCGTTGTGAGCCAATTAATGCGAAATTCTTTATTGGAGGTATTGAGTTTAGATTATATTAGAACTGCCAGAGCGAAGGGGTTAAGCGAATTTTCTATCATAAGAAAACATGCATTAAAAAACGCTATGAATCCCGTAATTACTGCCATTTCAGGTTGGTTTGCTTCGATGTTGGCAGGAGCTGTTTTTGTAGAATTTATATTTGGCTGGAATGGCTTGGGAAAGGAAATTGTTGATGCTCTTAATACCTTAGACCTACCTGTAATTATGGGTGCGGTCATAGTAATAGCATCATTATTTATAATTATTAATATTTTTGTAGACTTGATCTACAGTTGGTTAGATCCAAAAATTAGAACTTAAAAAATGAGAAAAAATATAGTAGCAGGAAATTGGAAAATGAATAATGATTTGGCAGCGACCAAAACATTAATTTCAGAATTAATCGAGTTGAAAAAGACTTCAAATACCGAGATAATGATTGCTCCCACTTTTGTAAATCTTCTGGAAGCCTCTAAGCTTTTAAAAGAAACATCAATTAAAGTAGTTTCTCAAAATATGCATTATGCAGAAAGTGGTGCTTTTACAGGCGAAATATCAGCAAAAATGTTGAAAGCCGTTGGTGTAAATACTGTTATTTTAGGACATAGTGAACGAAGAGAATATTTTAATGAAGATGACTTAATTTTAAAAGAAAAAGCAGATAAAGCATTACAAGAATCTATGGAAGTAATTTTTTGTTTTGGAGAACAGTTAGACGACAGAAATAGCGAAAATCATTTTAAGGTTGTAGAAAATCAAATTAAAAATGCGCTTTTTCATTTGCCGTCTTCTAGTTGGAAGTCAGTTATTCTTGCCTATGAACCAGTTTGGGCCATTGGGACAGGACAAACTGCGAGTCCAGAGCAAGCCCAAGAAATGCATGCATATATTCGTAAATTAGTCGCTGAACATTATAACACCTCAATCTCAGAGGATGTTTCTATTCTTTATGGAGGAAGTGTTAAGCCTGAAAATGCTGAGGAAATATTTGGTAAGTTGGATGTAGATGGTGGTCTTATAGGTGGTGCAGCTCTAGATGCTAAAAGTTTTATGGCCATTATAAATTCTTTTTAAGTGATGTCACAAGTCTACTTAGAGTATAGTTTTTTAGTAAAACCACTGTCTTTAGGGAATGAAATTTTAATAGCTGAACTAGGATATGTTGGTTTTGAAAGTTTTGTGGAGGATCATCAAGGTTTAAAAGCATATATTCAAAAAAAAGAGTGGAATAAAAATATTTTGGAGGAAATTCAAATATTAAATTCTACCGAATTTGAAATCACTTATTCTTTCAAAGAAATTGAACAAGTAAATTGGAATGCAGCTTGGGAGAAAAATTTTCATCCAATCGAAGTAGATCAAAAATGTGTCGTTAGAGCTCCTTTTCATCCACAAGCAAATGTTGATTATGAGATTGTAATTGAGCCTAAAATGTCTTTTGGAACTGGGCATCATGAAACTACTTATATGATGCTTCAGCATATATTAGAGACTGACTTTTCTAATAAAACAGTTTTAGATATGGGTTGCGGTACGGCAGTTCTTGCAATATTAGCTGAATTTAGAGGGGCCTCTAAAATTGATGCTATCGATATTGATTCTTGGTGTTATAAAAATTCTTTAGAAAACATTGAAAGGAATAATTGTAAAAATATTAAAACGTTTTTAGGTGATGTTTCATTATTAGAGAATAAAAAATACCAAATTATAATTGCTAATATCAACAGAAATATTCTACTAAAAGATATGGAGTCTTATTGTTCTAGTTTGGAAAATGGAGGCCGATTATTTTTAAGCGGCTTTTACAATGAAGATTTAAATTTAATCAAAGCAACATGTACTAAACTTAATTTAACATTCGTTGATAAAAAAGAACGTAATAACTGGGTTGCAGCAATATTTAAAAAATAAAATTTCTAATCCCTATGACAACTAAAGAACAAATAAAAGAAGATACAGACGTAGCCGAAATAAAAGTTAATGAACATCAAATAGTTTTGTTTAACGATGATGTGAATACTTTTGATCACGTAGTAGAAACTTTAATACGTGTTTGTGGTCATACGCTAGAACAAGCTGAACAGTGTTCTATTATAGTTCATTACAAGGGAAAATGTACGGTTAAAACAGGTTCTTATGAGGAATTAAAACCTCGTTGCACTCAATTATTACAAGCAGATTTAAGCGCTGAAATCGTATAATCTTATCGTTTTATTTTTTAGTATAAGCTAGATTATCAACAATATATTTTTATATTTGCAGCCCATTAAGGGCCACGTGGCGCAACTGAATAGCGCACCTGATTACGGCTCAGGAGGTTGCAGGTTTGAATCCTGCCGTGGTCACCACAAAAAAAAAGCAAACATTTCTGTTTGCTTTTTTTATTCAATCCAATGCTTTTTTTGTTACCCATAAACGATATCCAAATAAGGCCATTTGCCATTTTTTTGCTTTCGATAAATCCAATCGTTGTTTTGTGAAACTTGGAAGAATTGTTTTATTAATTTTCGCGAGGGTTTTAAAGATAGATTTTTGCATAGTTAAAAATACAACTAAAAACTCAATCCTTTTTAGAAGGAAATCTTTTACGGTTAATTTGAGTTAATTTATTAGTTTTCCGTTTATATAGGTCTTTTCTTCTATTATCTCTCCCTGTTCATTGTATTTTATGGCTTTCCCATTAATTTTGCCATTTTCATAGCTAATTTCACTTTTTAAGTTTCCATTGTCATACCATCTTTTTTGAGAACCAACAACAACACCATTTTCGTACAACCTTTCACCTATTAGGATTCCGTTTTCATTCCAAGCTCTTCTATAGCCTTCAACTTCACCATTGTTATAATTTCCTTCTTGTTGGAGTTCTCCATTTTTTCTAAACACCCTTCTAGGTCCATCAAGTAATCCGTTTTTGTAGGTTTTTATTTGTTTCAGTTCTCCGGTATCAAAGTAGTTTTCCACGATTCCGCTCACTAAAGTGGAGTCTTCTTTTTTATAGGCTTTTTTTTCTAGCACATAAATATCTTGGCTACTTATAGAATCAATTTTTGTTGAATAATTATCAATAGTTAGTTCTTTTTCTGTTTTATTTAGTGTTAATTCTATATTCTTTTGCTTACAACTTAACGTGATTACTATAATCGATAAAATAAAAAGGTGCTTTGTCATTTTTTTAAAATAATTTTGTACAAAATTAATTAATTTTTATTATAAATAATAAGAATTAATAGAGAATACCCTTTTTTTTATGTGAATATATAATTCACAGCTAGTCAATAAATTTCTATTTAATAGTATCTTCGCAATCAATATTGATATTATGAATATAGTATTCGTTTTGTTGGGTTTAACCCTATTAGTAATAGGAGGGGAATTTTTAGTACGATCTTCTGTTGCTATTTCACTTAAGTTTCATTTATCACGAATGATTATTGGTCTGACGGTGGTTTCTTTTGCTACGTCTGCTCCGGAATTATTTGTAAGTATTCAGGCTGCATTTGACGGTTATCCATATATTGCATTGGGTAATGTTATTGGTTCTAACATTGCTAATATTGGTCTAGTTTTAGGGGTGACAGCAATTATTTCACCTTTATTTTTAGACCGGGATTTTTATAAATTTAATTGGCCAGTAATGATGTTGTTCTCGGGTTCCTTTTATCTAATCCTAAAATCTGGAAATGATATTGGAAGAACTGAGGGTATTGGATTACTTATTGCTCTGTTAGCATATTTATGGTTTTTAGTAAAAAAAGCAAAAAAAAATACCAGAGCACAAAAAGCCACAGATTCCATAGAAGTCGATACTGAGGTTACTTCCAATTTTAAAATTTTACTTTGGTTTTTAATAGGAGGAATTTCTCTATGGGGCGGAAGTGAATTGTTAGTTGTAGGAGCAGTCGGTATTGCTCAATTTTTTGAAGTAAGCAATCGTGTTATTGCAGTGTCAATGATTGCCGTAGGTACTAGTATTCCAGAATTAGCAGCTTCTGTTGTAGCGGCATTAAAACATGAAAAAGCGTTATTAATTGGTAATATAATAGGTTCTAATATTTTCAATATCGCTTCAGTTATAGGGATTACTGCAGTTGTTCGACCTATCATGATATTAGAATCAAGTTTGCCGTTACTTTTAAAAGACGTTATGTGGATGCTTGGTTTTTCTTTTGCTATATATCTTCTCGCAAGACTACCAAAGAAGTACTTATTAACCAGATATAAAGGAGTGCTTCTCTTTGTGGCTTATGCTATTTTTATGGTCTCGGTTTTTATTAATTATAATTAAAACGCAATTATTACCTTTTATATAGGGGGTGTTAATAAAAAAAACATTAATTTATTTAATTTTTATCAAATAAATAAGGGGGTAATAGCTTAAAAATAGCTAATTTTGTTTTTTTATTAATTAATTCAATCCTTTTAGTATGTCTACACTTAGATTTCAAGCAATCAAAGAAACGTTAAGAAGAAAACCCGTAGTTGTTGAAGAACCAGCTAGACGCTCGACCATATTTGGTAAAAATGTATTTAACGAGGCTGCGATGCGACAATACTTAACAAAAGAATCCTACAATTGTGTAGTAGACGCTACCGTTAACGGATCAAAAATTAATCGCAATATAGCCGACCATATCTCTACAGGTATGAAGGAATGGGCTATTAACAGTGGTGCCACCCACTATACCCATTGGTTCCAGCCTCTAACTGGATCTACAGCAGAAAAGCATGATGCATTTTTTGAAACAACTAGTGATGGACAGGCTATTGAGAAATTTGGCGGAGGACAATTAGTTCAGCAAGAGCCAGACGCTTCAAGTTTTCCAAACGGTGGTATCAGAAATACTTTTGAAGCAAGAGGTTACACTGCATGGGATCCTACATCTCCAGCTTTTATCTATGGGACTACACTTTGTATTCCTACCGTTTTTGTTGCCTATACTGGCGAAGCATTGGATAATAAAACACCTTTATTACGATCATTACAGGTATTGGATACCGCAGCAACTGCAGTAGCAAAATATTTTGATAAAAATGTTACAAAGACTATAGCAACACTCGGTTGGGAACAAGAATATTTTTTAATTGACAGAGCATTAGCCGCATCAAGACCAGATATTACCTTAACAGGAAGAACATTGTTGGGTCATGAAGCTGCAAAAGGACAACAATTGGATGACCATTATTTTGGTTCTATTCCTACAAGAGCTCTAGATTATATGCGCGATTTGGAAACGGAATGTATGTTATTAGGAATTCCTGTTAAAACGCGTCATAATGAGGTAGCTCCAAATCAGTTTGAGCTAGCACCTATTTTTGAAGAAGCAAATTTGGCGGTAGATCATAATTCCTTATTGATGGATATTATGGAAAAGGTTGCAGAAAGGCACCACTTTAAAGTTTTGTTTCATGAAAAACCTTTTAAAGGGATAAATGGAAGTGGAAAACATAATAATTGGTCATTAAGTACCAATACAGGAATTAATTTATTAAGTCCCCACAAAACTCCAAAACGAAATCTTCAGTTTTTAACCTTTTTTATCAATACCATAAAAGCAGTTAATGAATATGAAGAGTTGATGCGTTCTTCTATAGCCAGCGCAAATAACGATCATCGATTAGGAGCTAATGAGGCACCTCCAGCTATTATTTCGGTATTTATTGGTTCGCAACTCACTAAAGCTTTAGAAGAATTAGAAAAAGTAACCAATGGAAAATTATCTCCAGAGGAAAAAACGGAACTTAAATTAAATGTGGTAGGAAAAATTCCAGAAATTCTTTTGGACAATACAGATCGTAATAGAACCTCTCCATTTGCTTTTACTGGAAATAAGTTTGAATTTAGAGCTGTTGGTTCTACCGCAAATTGTGCAACACCCATGACGGTATTAAATTCAATAGTCGCTAAGCAATTAATTGAATTTAAGAAAAGTGTTGATTCTCTCATTGAGAAAAAAAACATGAAAAAAGATGATGCAATTTTTAACGTGCTAAGAGAGTATGTTAAAGATTCAAAAAGAATTCGTTTTGAAGGTGACGGTTACGGAGAGGCCTGGGAAAAAGAGGCAAAAAAGCGAGGGCTTAGTAATAATAAAAGTACTCCAGATGCTTTAAAAGCTAAAATTTCAGAAAAAACGATTGCCTTGTACGAAGAACTCAATATTATGAGTAGAGTTGAAATAGAAGCACGTTATGAGATAAAAGTTGAAGAGTATGCCATGCGAATTCAAATTGAAGGTAGAGTTTTGGGGGATATTGCAAGAAATCATGTTATTCCAACTGCAATTAAATATCAAAACAGATTGATTCAAAACGTACAAGGATTAAAAGATATTTATGGAAGTGGTTTCAAAAAATTATCAATAGAGCAATTAAAATTAATTGAAATGATTTCTGAGCATATTGAAAAAATTAATAAGGGAATTACAGCTATGATAAATGAACGTAAAAAAGCTAATAAAACAACTTCACCAGAAAAACGTGCAGCAGCATACTGTGATAAGGTAAAGCCGTATTTTGATGAAATTAGATACCATTGTGATAAATTAGAATTATTAGTTGATGACGAAATTTGGCCTTTGTCTAAATATCGAGAAATGATCATGCTCAAGTAAATTATATATTCAAATTATTTAATCGGAGATGGGAATAATAAATTATTAATAAATACTTAAAAGCTCACTTTTGTGGGCTTTTTTTATTGCTTACTTTTGTAGCTTAACTGTCTACAATGAGTCAAGAAATTTCGAAAAGATATGCGCAAAGAGGTGTATCTGCTTCTAAAGAGGATGTGCACAATGCCATAAAAAATGTGGATAAAGGATTGTTCCCTCAGGCATTTTGTAAAATTGTCCCTGATTTTTTAACAGGAGATACTGATTTCTGCTTGGTGATGCATGCGGATGGTGCAGGTACCAAATCATCCTTAGCCTACATGTATTGGAAAGAGACCGGAGATTTGTCTGTCTGGAAAGGGATTGCTCAAGACGCTCTAATAATGAATATTGATGACTTACTTTGTGTAGGAGCTACCAATAACATTATGCTTTCTTCGACCATAGGGCGCAACAAAAATAAAATACCAGGAGACGTTATTTCTGCAATTATTAATGGTTCTGAAGAATTATTAAAAGATTTGAAAAAGTTTGGTGTTACGATTCATTCTACCGGTGGTGAAACGGCAGATGTTGGAGATTTAGTACGTACAATTATCGTAGATTCGACAGTAACTGCTAGAATGAAAAGAAGTGATGTTATCGATAATGCTAATATTAAATCAGGAGATGTTATCGTAGGATTAGCTTCTTTTGGTCAAGCTAGCTATGAAACGGAATATAATGGAGGAATGGGTAGCAACGGACTAACATCCGCACGTCATGACGTTTTTGATAAATATTTAGCTCATAAATACCCAGAAAGTTTCGATCAAGCAGTTCCAAAAGAATTAGTTTATTCGGGATCTAAACAACTAACAGATACTGTTGTAAATTCAGAATTAGATGCGGGTAAACTAGTGCTTTCACCAACCAGAACTTACGCACCAATCATAAAAAATATACTATCAAAATATACCAATAAAGAAATCCATGGTATGGTTCATTGCAGTGGAGGTGCTCAAACAAAAATTCTTCATTTTGTAAAAGATTTACATATTATAAAAGATAATTTATTTGAGGTTCCTCCTCTATTTAAACTGATACAAGAAGAGAGTAAAACTGACTGGAAGGAAATGTATCAAGTTTTTAATATGGGTCATCGAATGGAACTTTATGTGCCTCAAGAAATAGCTGATGACATAATTTCCATATCAAAATCTTTTAATGTAGATGCGAAAATAGTCGGTAAAGTTGAAACTTCAGTATCAAAAAAATTAACCATACAATCAGAATTTGGAGAATTTCAATATTAACTTTCCAAAGTATTAAATAACAAATAGATTAATTTTAAAGATTGTAAATTTGTCCGAGAATAGAAATTTATGTTAGATAAACTCCAAATAGTAAAACAACGTTTTGATGAGGTAAGTGATTTAATTATCCAGCCTGATATTATAACAAATCAAAAACGATATATTCAATTAAATAAAGAATATAAAGATTTAAGAGTTTTGATGGAAAAACGAACAGAATATGTATCGTTAACCGACAATATCATCGAAGCCGAAGAAATTATTTCGGATGGGAGTGATGCTGAAATGGTCGAAATGGCTAAAATGGAATTAGACGAAGCTAAGGAAAGAATTCCTTTGCTAGAAGAAGAAATTAAATTTTTACTAATACCCAAGGATCCTGAAGATGCCAAAAATGCTGTGATGGAAATTAGAGCCGGAACAGGAGGGGATGAGGCTAGTATTTTCGCAGGAGATTTATTTAGAATGTATACTAAATACTGTGAGGGAAGAGGTTGGAAAACTAGCGTTGTTGATTTTAGTGAGGGGACTAGTGGTGGATTTAAAGAAATTCAGTTTGAAATTACTGGAGAAGATGTATACGGAATATTAAAATTTGAGGCTGGTGTACATCGTGTTCAACGTGTTCCTCAAACGGAAACTCAGGGTAGAGTTCATACAAGTGCTGCAACAGTAATGGTTTTTCCTGAAGCTGAAGAATTTGATGTTCAAATAGAAATGAAAGATGTACGTATTGATTACTTCTGTTCTTCAGGCCCTGGTGGACAATCAGTAAATACTACCTATTCTGCAGTCCGATTGACACATGTGCCAACCGGTTTAGTAGCCCAATGTCAAGATCAGAAATCTCAACATAAAAATAAAGAAAAAGCTTTTAAAGTTCTTCGTTCTAGATTATACGATTTAGAATTGGCTAAGAAACAAGCAGAAGATGCTGCTAAAAGAGGCTCTATGGTTACAAGTGGAGATCGAAGCGCTAAAATTAGAACTTACAATTATTCTCAAGGTAGGGTAACAGATCATAGAATTAATTTAACGCTTTACGATTTAAGTAATATTATTAACGGTGATATTCAAAAAATTATTGAGGAATTACAATTGGTAAACAATACCGAAAAGTTAAAAGAATCAGGAGAAACTTTTTAGAATGACGAATCAAGAATTAATACATCAAATTAATACAAAGAAGTCTTTTTTATGTATAGGATTGGATGTAGATATGAATAAAATTCCAAAACACCTTCTAGAAAAAGAAGATCCAATTTTTGAATTTAATAAACATATTATAGATGCAACTCATCATTTAGCTGTAGCTTATAAACCCAATACCGCCTTTTATGAGGCCTATGGTATTAAAGGATGGAAATCTTTGGTGAAAACAATTGATTATCTAAACAACAAATATCCTGAAATCTTTACCATAGCAGATGCTAAACGCGGAGATATAGGCAATACGTCAGCCATGTATGCTAAAGCCTTTTTTGAAGATCTAGGGTTTGATTCGGTTACCGTTGCCCCTTACATGGGAAAGGATTCTGTGGAGCCTTTTCTAGCCTTCAAAAATAAACATACAGTTTTATTAGCATTAACCTCAAATGAAGGAGCTTTTGATTTTCAAACTCAAAAAATTGATAACGAAGCGCTTTATAAAAATGTATTGAAAACTTCAAGTTCATGGAAAAATAGTGAAAATCTGATGTATGTGGTAGGAGCTACAAAAGCTGAGTATTTTAAAGAAATTAGGACTCTTATTCCTAATAATTTTCTACTAGTACCTGGAGTTGGTGCTCAAGGAGGCGATTTACAGGAAGTATGTAAGTATGGAATGAATAAAAACGTAGGCTTATTAATTAACTCTTCCAGAGGAATTATTTACGCTTCAAATCAATTAGATTTTGCAAAAGCCGCAGCAAATAAGGCAAATAATTTACAACAACAAATGAAGGTTATGTTGAATAAATTTAGTTAGTTAGTTTAATTTTTTAATTATAACTATCTAGAGGATCTGACAAAAAAATATTCTGCTTTTTTTTATTAGTAATTAAATGTTCTTAATCTTTTATAGTCTGCTCTATTTCTTGAAAGCCACGGTTCAAAGTTAAACTGAACAGAAATCTCAAGAATTGAGGGTGAATATCTGATATCATTTTTTACTGAAAAACTATAGGCCGTATTAAAATTTATGTTGCCAGCTTCGATTCCAAGATTTAAACCAAAATTCACTAATGAAAAATCCTCTAAACTTGTCAATTTTTGATGTATACCAGCCCTAAAGCTATTAAACTGAAGTTCTTGAGATGAATATATTTTTAAGATATCACCAATTTTTGTTATGGAAGCATATGCAAAAACATAGGAGTTTTTTGGTAATGATGACCTATTGTATGGATCTATTTCTGTTTCATAAGCTCCTTGTATCGAAATGGACAAATCTCTTTGCTCATTGACTTCAGTATCAAAACTTATTCCGGCTTGGTTGATATGCTTTGCACTTAACCCTACCAAAAAAGTTTCGTTATATAAAATTGCTCCAATCCCAGCGTCAAAACTATTATTAGTTTGAGGAGTTGTTAATGAAGGGTCATTGGAGGTGGGTAGAATGACCCCCTCTGAAATAATCAACTGATCTTCAAAAATATAATTAGAAGCATCAACTTTTCTATTAAATATACCAAGGTATATAGAAGGTAAGAAATAAAGATCTCGTCCTACATCAATTTTATAGGTATATGAAAGGTTTAATTGGTTTTCTAAATAACCAAATTCCTTTACGTTATGGGATACAAAATCTACACCTATTGAAAATTTTAAATTCTCTAGACTATAACCTGCAAAGGCATATTTTGTATCAATATTTCTGATACCGTCATAACTAATAGTATTATAAATTACACCAGCCTTAGATTCAAAATTAAACCCATTATAACTCGGATTAATTAACTGCATATTATTTGCTTCGTTAATTAAAAAGCCCTGACTAAAAATTGAACCTAATGGCACAAAAAATAATAATATTTTGATTATAAATTTTTTCATAACTATCTTAAAATTTTAAATAATCCTGTTTTAATAACTTCCTCACCAGTTAATAACTTAGCCTTAACTTTATAGATAAAATACGGGGTCGTTGCTTTTGCATTTTCACCATCCCATCCATTAATAATTAAATCATTTGAAATTAAGTCGGTAACTGAATTTTCATAATACATTTGATGTCCATCGGGATCAAATATTTGGAAATCGATTTCAAGAATTCCACCTGTAAATAAAGGTCTAAAAAGTTCATTAAAGTTATCTGAATTTGGAGTGAAAACATTTGGTAACATTATCGTATATCCTTTACCTATTCTTATTTCCTGAGTAACTGAAGCTGTACATCCAGCACTACTATAGATATCTAAAGTAACTATATAAATACCGTCTAAATTAAATGCATGGGTTACTACTGGACCAAACTCTAGCGGTGTTCCATCTCCAAAATTCCACGTAAAAGTTTCAATTCCACTAGTAAATGTAGATTCGAAAATTATTGAAGAACCTATTGAAATTGACCCAAACTGATCATATTCAGGATTTGAAAATTGAATTTCTGGAACCGGAACAAACCAATTGGTATCCTCTTCATCCACAATTACACCACACCCAAATTCATTAATAATTTCAAGAGGCGCATCTGTTAAAGGATTAGAAATAAATATTTCATAAGTATTAAAATCTGGGAAACTATTTATAATTTCTATGTTAGCAGGATCTATTATTTGATTATCGTAATAGAAGAATAGTTCAGAATTGTTAGAATAAACATCAATGGTTAGATATCCAGAAGTTAATTCACACAATTCAAAATCGACTGCTAAATTATCGTAGCTAATTGAATCTCTATTGATTTGAAATATTTCCTCTTTAGTACAAAGTATATTTCCATCCAAGTCATTATTATTTACTTCAACTTTATATATACCTGGAGATAGATCACTAATAGCTGATAATCCAGAATACTGAGGTAAAAACTCCCAAGAACCTGCACTACATGAATTGGTGCCACCTTGAACATTTAAAGTGGTAGGGTCTCCCAAAATCATAGTGTTTAAACCTGCACAGAAAATAATCTCTGACCCGATAAAACTGACATTTAAAATTTCAAAAGTTTCATAAATATTTAAATCACAATTAAAATATTGTAGTGTTGTTATTAGATAAAAATCATCAATACCATCATTGTTATTGTCAATTCCTGAACCTAAATCAGGATCTGCAGAATCAATTATTCCATCATTATCAACATCAATCAAACCAGGGTCAATTGATCCATCACCATCCAAATCGGAATCACCATAATCGGGTATTCCATCAAAATCAAGATCAATTGGTGAGATTGAATAATTAAAACAGTTTTGACTGCCATCTAAGGTATACCAATCTATTTGGTCGATTAAGCTGTCATCACCACCTGTAATTTGTAATTGAATTTCCCCATCGTTGAGGCCAGAATCACAACTTGGAAGTATAATATCTACGATATCTACAATAATTTCATCAGACTCAGTCACTATAAATGATTCTGTAGTAACGCCACATCCTTCATCATTAGTTACATCTGTTATGTCAACTGTATAGGTTCCTGGTAGTAAATTTTCAATATCCTGATTGATACTTGAAAAAGAGTTAGGTCCAGACCAGCTGTAGGTGTAAACACCACTTATACTTCCTCCTGATAAAACTAAATTAACTGCTCCATTACCAGAACCATAACAATAAACCGGTTTGATTTCTGAGTTTAATAGAGGAGGGTCAGTTGGTCCAGGTTCTGGCGAAATTTCTGTTACAATAATTGAATCAGCAATAGATACCGCAGGGTATACAGTAATCTCTCCATCCAATTCTGCAAGGCAACCATTAGGACTGGATGCATATAGAGTATACTGTATTGTGAGTACTGTTGTTAATTCTGGACCATCATATTGACCAGATATAGTAATAATTCCTGTTATTGGATCAAAGGAAGCATCTATTCCTTGTGCCAATCCTACGGATGTAAAATTGTCATAATTTCCAATCAATTGATAGGAAATAATATCTATAGGTGAATTTTCACATACCTCTTGAAATTCCGTTCCCGGACCAGAGAGTAAGTCAAAATAAGGTCCATCTATCACATCAATAATTCCTAAAAATTGCGAATTACAATTGCCAAAGGATGATTCAACTATATAGTTAAAGGTTCCTACAACTAAAGGTGCACCTATAATTTCAAGTATGATATTTCCTGTTGTAGGATCAATTTCATTTGTATAAGTACAACCATTTGGAAGTCCACTAACATTTGCAAATAAAGCATCTGAAATAATAAATACTATCGGATCAATTTCATTATTTAAACACAAACTTTGATTGGTAGTATTAGGAGTTACCGGTTGAATAGTATCGCCAGTATCAATAACTTCTATGGTTCCTAACTCAACAAGTGCGGTATTTTCACATAAACCAAAAGTAGTAATATCATAATTAAAGATACCGAGTCCTACTACAGTACCAGATATAGTAAGTAATAATGCTCCAGAGGAATCATCTGTATTGTAAGAAACTCCGGTTGGAAGACCAGTCACAGTGGCTCCAATACTTCCTCCTTCTAATTCATAAACAATATTAACGATTTCAGAATTATCACAAACTATTTGATCATTGGTTCCTATATCGGATATCAATGAAATCTCATCTGCAGGATTAACTGTGATTTCACCCGATACTGAGTTTTCACAAACTTGACCAATGGTAGTAATTGTATAAATATAATTTGTAGTAACTGAGATATTTTCAGTTGGAAATCCTGAAATTATTAATTGATTTAATCCGGTATCAAAAGCATAAGAAATACCTAATGGTAATCCGTTGACAGATAGTGATACTGGAGTTTCACTAAAATTATAGATAATTGGTTGAAGTGGATTTAATTCATCAGCTTCACACAATTCTTGATTGTCTGGTCCTCCTGTGGGCTCTAATGTTATATTAATTGATGGGCCAACAGTTATGGTTCCAGTTAATATTGATTCATCACAAACTGATCCTAAAGTCTCGACACTATAGGTAAACAAAGTAGTTTCCGTAAATGGCCCAGTTGGTGTTCCGTTGATGGTAATTTGAGTTCCGTTAATTACAAAATTAACACCTGGTGGCAAATCGAATACATTAGCACCAGTAGCACCAGCACTGAATTCATAAACAATATCAACCAGTGGATCTCCTTCACAAAGTATCTGAGATTCTGTTCCAGGATCAGATGTTTGTATTAAATCACTGTTTGGATCAATAGTTATAGAACCTGATATATCTGTATTACATAAACTACCAGTTGTACTTATGACATATGGATAAACAGTTTGTGTAAATATATTTACGTCTGGTGTACCAAATATTACTAAGATTCCAGTTGCGGGATTTAGGTTCGTATTTAAACCAGATGGAAGACCAGATATATCAACCCCTGTAGCTCCGCTTTGTAATTCATATTCAATATCCACAATTGGTGTAGACTCGCATATAACTTGATTTTCAGTACCTGAGGCAGAAATTAATTCAAGAATTCCTTGAGGATTAACAGTAATAGTTCCTGAAAGTGATGGATTTGAACAATCACCTCCCAATGCTGAAACAGTATAACTATACGTTTGTGTGGTTGTTATGTCATCTGTTGGAGTACCACTAATTGTAATTTGATTGCCAACAACACTAAAATCAACACCAGTTGGGAGGTTAACCACGTTAACTGAATCGGCTGCACCTGAGAACTCGTAAATTATTGACTCTATGGCTTCTCCCTCACATAGAGTTTGAAATTCTGTTCCTGCATCAGAGGTCTGAACTAAATCACTATTTTCGAGTATTTCTAGCGTTCCTGAAAATTCTGAGTCACACAAAAGTCCTGATGTTTCAATAAGATAATCGAAAACTCCCAATTGCGTTGGACTTCCAAATATGGTAAGTTCAATCGTTCCAGTAGCAGGATCAGTAATGATACTATAGTTACAACCGTCAGGTAAACCACTAACATTAACGTTCAATGCATTTTCAATAAAGAAAATTATCTCAGGTTCAATTTCGGTATTTTGACATAGCACTTGAGAGGTAGGTCCAGATACTGGATCATGTGTTATAGAAATAGCTGGTAAGACCTCTATAGTACCTGTTATTTCAATAGGACTACATAAACCAAATGTGGTAATGACATAAGTGTTTATACCAATATCAATAGTAGGAATCCCAGAAATTGTTAATAATAAAACTCCAGTTGTGTCGTCTAAATTGTAGGAGACACCAGTTGGTAATCCAGTTACATTTGCTCCGAGACTACCACCTTGGAGTTCATAAACTATATCATCAATTTCTAAATTCTCACAAACAATTTGATTATCCGATCCAACAGCTGATGTTATCACAATTTCATCATCTGGGTTAACTGTAATTTCTCCTGTTACAGAATTATCACAATCTTGACCAATTGTTTCGATAGTGTAAGTGAAATTTTCTTGCGATGAAATATCATCAGTTGGAAATCCAGAAATAATTAATTGACTTCCATTAAATGTATAGAAAATTCCTAACGGAAGGCCCTCAACAGAAATTGCTATAGGAGTGTCACTAAGATCATAAATAATATCCTGAATGGGTTCCCCTTCGCAAACTTCTTGAATATCTGAACCACCTCCAGGATTAAGTAAAATCTCAATTGAAGGTCCTACAGTGATGGTTCCATTTAATGGTGTTGCTGCAGAACAATTACCACCGTCTACAGTAACAGTATAGTTAAAGGTGGTAGTACTTGCAAATGGACCGATAGGGGTACCAGTTATTACTACCTGACTTCCAACTATCGCAAAATTAACACCAGGTGGCAGACCTGTCACAGTTCCACCAGTAGCTCCTCCGCTAAATTGATATATGATATCGGCTAAAGGTTCCCCTTCGCAAATAACTTGGGCATCGCTCCCAGCTAAAGATACTAGTTCTAAATCACCGTCTGGATCTACAGTAATAGTACCTGTAGTTGAACTATTACAAGGACTTCCTGTTGTGGTTACCGTAAAATTATATAATGTTTGCGCTGTAACATTCGCTGTTGGAGTTCCTGATATTTCTACCTGGGTTCCACCTCCTGTTACAATAAAAGTAACTCCCGTTGGTAAACCTGTTACCGTAGCTCCTGAGGCTCCATCTAATAATTGGTATTGTATTAGTTGAATTGGAGTATTTTCACAAACTACTTGTGCATCGGTACCAATTGGAGTATTTAATAATAAACCAGCTTCGGGATCAACGGTTATCGTTCCGTTTAGAGTTGCATCTAGACATGTCCCTGAGGTAGTTACCGTATAAGGATATACCTGTGTAGTATTAATCGGATCTGTTGGTGTTCCTGATATAGTAAGCTCATTACCAACTATCACAAAAGTAACTCCTGCTGGTAAACCTGTAACCACTGCACTAATAGCACCCCCGCTAAATTGATATATGATATCGTTTATCGGTTCACCTTCACAAAGTACTTGTGAATCCGTATCGACTGGCGATATTAATTCTAGATCATCGTCTGGATCTATGGTAATCGTTCCTGTTGTCGAGCTATTACATGGACTCCCTGCAGTAGTTACGGTATAACTAAATATAGTTGTTGCGGTAATATCTACCGTTGGAGTTCCTGAAATCGTTACAATTCCTAGAGCTACACTATAACTTACACCCGCTGGTAATCCAGTTACGATAGCATCTGTTGCTCCATCAAATAATTGATAATCAATTGGTAAAATCGGATTGTTTTCACAAATAACTTGTGCATCATCACTACCAATACTAAGGGACACACCAGCTTCTGGATTTACGGTAATCG
>Ga0257121_1001490_pt1 | contig 17566 bp, 16 predicted proteins | sample SI106_100metaG_FD_190180 | JGI IMG/M metagenome (GOLD analysis project Ga0257121, IMG submission 190180) | Marine microbial communities from Saanich Inlet, British Columbia, Canada - SI106_100 | ecosystem: Environmental > Aquatic > Marine > Inlet | place: Canada: British Columbia | collected... | reverse complement strand
TACGGCGTGTATTTAAGTCGCCTATAACATCGCCCAAGAATTCTTCGGGGACCGAAACGTTTAGCTTCATGATTGGCTCGAGAACTTGATAGTTACCCTCAACTGCATCACGGAATGCGCGTTGTGCGGCCAAAGTAAATGCCAATTCACTAGAGTCAACATCGTGGTACTTCCCGTAGTGAAGCTCGGCCTGTACACCAACAAAAGGCCAACCCAACTTTCCACCAGTTCTAGCAGCAGCTTCGAAGCCTTTGCGCACAGAAGGGATGTACTGTGAAGGAACAGTACCAGACTTGATGCTGTCTACGAAGTTGTAGACTGCTTCTTGGTCTTGATCTTCATCAGCAGGATCTGGTGCCCAATTACTAAACTTAATGTTAACCACAGCGTATTGACCTGAGCCACCTGACTGTTTAATCTGCTTACCTTCAATATCAACATCATTGTTAATTGACTGACGGTACGCAACACGTGGTGCGCCAACATTTACCGGCACGCCATGGTCACGGTCAATTTGGTTAGTGATAATCTCAAGGTGTAATTCACCCATGCCTGAGATTACTGTTTCGTCTGTTTCTTCATCTGTGACAACACGGAACGATGGGTCTTGACGGTGAATCTTACCTAAAATTTCTGAAAGCTTGTCGCGGTCACCAGTTGACTTTGGCTCGATTGACATTGAGATAACAGCCTCTGGGAAAGTCATTGTTTCAAGAACCACTGGCTCTTTTTCGTCACAAATTGTGTCGCCAGTGATAGCCTGCTTCAGACCAACTACCGCACAAATCTCACCTGCGTGAACTTCGTCAACTGCCTTACGCTCGTTAGCGTGCATAAACATCAAACGACCGATACGCTCTTTCTTGCGAGTACGCGGGTTATAAACCGCATCGCCACGCTTAAGAATACCAGAGTAAATGCGCACGAAAGTCAAGTCACCGTTTGGATCGGCGATTGTCTTAAACGCCAAGCCTGAAAGTGGCATGTCAGCATTTGCATAACGAACAACCTCTTGGCCTTCGTCTTTAGGATGGTGACCGACCAAGTTACCCTTATCGATTGGCGTTGGCATGTAGTCAACAACCGCGTCAAGCAGTGGGTGCACACCCTTATCATGAAGAGCAGAACCGCAGAACACTGGAACAGCGTGGCCTTCAAGAGTCGCGCGACGTGCCACAGCTTTTATTTCTGCAGGAGTAAAGTCTTCGCCTTCAAGGAAGCGCTCGGTCATGTCGTCGTCGATTTCAACAATGTTTTCAATCATTATCGCACGTAATTCTTGCGCGCGCTCGACAGCGTCAGCCGGGATTTCCATGTCTTCAACACCTGGGCCATCGCCTTCAGTGAACTTGTAAGCTTTCATCTCGACCAAGTCAATTAATCCGTAGAAATCTTTTTCGATACCGAGTGGCATTTGGAAACGCACAGCGTTAGCGCCAAGACGATCAATAATTGTTTTGAAGGACTTGTCAAAATCAGCACCCATGCGGTCGAGCTTGTTGATAAAACAAATACGTGGCACACCGTAACGGTCGGCCTGACGCCATACTGTTTCGGATTGAGCCTCTACACCAGCAACACCATCAAACACAGCGACAGCACCATCAAGTACGCGCAGTGAACGCTCAACTTCAATAGTGAAGTCTACGTGACCTGGTGTATCAATAATGTTAATCTGCGTCTTACCCCACATGCATTGTGTCGCAGCAGAAGTAATAGTAATACCGCGCTTTTGCTCGTCTTCCATGTAATCCATGGTTGCCTCGCCATCGTGCACTTCACCGATCTTGTGAGTGATGCCAGTGATGTAAAGGATGCGTTCTGTAACAGTCGTTTTACCAGCATCGATGTGAGCCATGATGCCGATGTTACGGATGTTAGTAAGGCGAGTAAATTCTGACTTTGAAAGCTCAGACTGTGTCTCGGTAGTCATTTGTTTAATGTGGATGTGCGCGGTTGCGCGGTTTATCAAGATTGACGCTGCGCTAAAATAGAAGCATGCGTCCGAATGGGGTCGCATATTTTACCCTAATCTTACTTAAATGGCTAGTAGTCGTCCTCTTCTGCTTCGTGTCCCTGCCTCAACGTCTAACTTAGGCAGCGGGTTTGACGCATTTGGTATCGCATTAAACATCGATATCACCATTAGATTTCTGCCTGGTGATAAGACCGAACTTCACAGATTCGGTGCTCTACGCGAATCTACGCTTAAATTAGGTCAAGACCCCGTCATTCGGGGCATGCGCCGAGCGGCATCTCTCGCCAACATTACCTTGCCGACTGGCACGGTAGAAGTTGATGCGCAATTCCCTCCTGGACGCGGATTAGGCGCCTCTGGAGCTGGCATCAGCGGAGGTCTGATGCTTGGCAACCGCCTGCTCGGCTCGCCACTCAGCGAAGAAGTGCTGCTTAATGAAGCAATAGGACTTGAAGGAAATCCTGAAAATGCCGTGGCTTCCTTTAAAGGTGGAGCCCATTGGTCTGCCCCACTCGATAAAGACAATTACGCGCACTTGCCGGTCGCCCTGCACCGCAACCTGCGTTTTTTATTAGTAATTCCACCTTACCCACTTGAAACAAAAAAATCGCGCAATGCCTTGCCAACATCGGTAGCACTGTATCGTGCAGTGCGCCAAGCTCAACGACCACCATTACTTCTAGAAGGTTTACGAAGCTTAAAGCCTGAGCTCATTCGCGCAGGCATCGATGATGATTTACACGTAGCCCCGCGCCTGAAATTACTTAACGGCGCGAACCAACTAATCAGATTCGCCTACAAGGCCGGCGCACTAGGTGCCACAATTTCTGGAGCTGGCTCAGCACTACTAGTAGTTTCTCGCACCGGAGAAATACAAAATTTAGAAACGCGTTTGCGCAGCCGCGCTAAACGTCTTTGGGGCAGTGACGGCCAAGTAATTGCCACAGCCACTCAGAACAAAGGTGCACAATTCATGCGTTTTACAGCCAGGAAGTAGGCAATAATTCGCGCAATTCTTTAGCAGTGCCAACGCGACATGCTTGCTCGGCGACGCGTCCGCAAGTGTCTGGATTCATCTCTGACAGCATCGCATGTGCCTCGCGCAACAAAGCTGGGCGAATCGCAAAGCGACGAACACCAATACCCACGAGCAATTGCGCCAACCCTTCTTGCACCAATGACTCACCACTAAGGGTCAATTCTTTCTCGAAGGAAAGCGACAAGTCAACAAGCTTACGAACAGCACGCAACAATACTGGATGCGTTTCGCGAGTGCGATTATAAACACTTGGATGACTACTAGTACGCTCACACATAATTAATGACTCGGCTAAAGAATCTAAATCAACCATCACGAAATCGCTGATTTGGATTAGCTCGCGACCAAGGAGAGCTGATGCCGGCGTTTCAATAATAACCCCTATCTCAACAGGGTGCGGAACATCAAAACCTTCAAGCCGCAATTCTTCACGTGCAGATTCTGCGCAGACACGCACAGCTTGAACATCTTCAACGTCAACAACGAATGGTACGCCAACGCGAGCCACGCTAGTGCCAGTAGCACGCAAGATAGAACGCATCTGGCGCTTCAACAAATCTGGGTATTCACGTAGCAACCGAATACCGCGCAAACCCAGCGCAGGGTTCACTTCTTCGTCAGAATAAAAAGACTGAATCCCTGAAGTAGATTTTAAATCAGGCAGTCTAAAGCAAACCCGCTCACTTGCAGCAATGACCTGTCCGTATAGCACAGCAAGCGAATCTTCACGTGGGCGCCCCTGGCGCTGAATCACAGGCAATTCCGTGCGGTAAAGTCCTAGTTCAGTAATGCCCACTCGCGAAACTTGTTTAGCTTCGGACGGCGAAGCAACCGCAGCAGTTAATAGCACTGTTGTGTTATCGTTCAGCACTGGTGGCGCCATGACTTCGAAGCCGCCCTCTGGGGAACGTCCTTGAGCAGAAGTGACTGCCTCGCTAGAAGGTTCAATAGTAATTACACCATTGTCGCCGTCGACCATGACTCGCTGCCCCTGGTGTAAGCTTTCTTGCAAAGGGCCTACTCCGAGAATTGCTGGAATGCCTGCAGCCGAGGTAAGAATAGCGCCGTGACTTTCAAGGCTACCCTCTTCAGCAATTATTCCGGTTAAACCTTGGTCAAGCGCCTCAGTAAGATCGCTAAGCGACAATTCTTTAACGACCAAAATACCGCCTTGGCGGTCTTCGTCGCGCTTGCGTTCACTAGCTGGTTTGGCATAACGAACTAAACGCAGCGCTACGTCACGCATATCTGCTAATTTGTTACGAAGTTTTTCAGACTCAACTACCTCAAACAGTCGCTCGTAAACTTCGACCACATCTCGAAGCGCGTGTTCGAAAAACAAACGGCCCTCTTCAATTCGCGAACGCAAGTCTGACTCAATTGTTGGGTCTTCGAGCAAGGTGAGATGCGTATCAAATACTCTACGCTGTTCATCTGTAAAATGGCTAGACAACTGGTCACGTTGATGAACCAAAGATACGCGAGCAGCACGAGCGACTGAGTCAACCCTAGCTAATTCAGACTCAACCTCGTCATCTCGCAAACGGCGGTCACTTGAGAAATCTAAACTTTGGTTGTTGAAGAAAACAGGGCCATAGGCGACCCCCGCCGAAACGGATTGCCCGAATAAGGTTTGCGACTTGCTCGAAGTGTCAGAGGTAGTACCCATCTACTTATAGATTAACATTGCCAGGCTTTCTTGTCTTTCTTCTTTACTAGTTGGAAAAATAGTGTATTATTTGCGCCACCTCGGGGAGTAGCGCAGCCTGGTAGCGCATCTGGTTTGGGACCAGAGGGTCGCAGGTTCAAATCCTGTCTCCCCGACCACCAATCAAAAAAAAACCACCATCATTTGATGGTGGTTTTTCTATTGCTCTGTAAGTTACAGAGTTACGCCAGCAGAAATATGACCGGAACCCATTACGCCAATAGCGCGGGCGCAAGCTTCACTTAGAGCTGCATCGCCTTCTGTCATAGCAGACTCAAAGTATGTCGCGTCAACAGCCACGCCTGTGCGAGCATACATTGTTGACAGAGCATTAGCCGCAGCTACACGAACTTCAGAACTACGCTCAGAATCTGATAGGACACCGACTAGTGAATCGGCTACTTCTGCAGAAGCACCAGCAAAGCCAAGAGCGTTAGCTGATGGTGTTGCCACTTTATCTGAGCGGTTAAGAGCGCCAACAAGTGAACCAACGGCTGCGTCTGCATGACCGCCATAAGCTGGGTGTAGCAACGCTGTAGCAGCTGCTGCTGCAAGATCCGCATATGCTTGACGCGCTGCATTAAGGTTTCCAAAGTCGCCGATGATGTCGTGGGCTGACAATTCTTCTTCGCCTAGGGTGTGAATTGAAACTTCAGCAAAACGAGAGTCAGCTTGAATGTTCTTGATGACACGTGATGCGAATAAATCAGGAAGGACGTCTGCGATAACGAATGCATCAACATTTGACGCTAAGTGCATATTCACCAATCCAGCTGCGCCATCGCTAGCGATGATTGCTGATACTCCCATGTCGCCTAGAGCCATTGCCAAGCTAGATGCACGACTAGAGTCGCCATCGATGATATGAACAATACGCTTTGATTCAAGGCGAACCGCTGAGGCAAGGTTTTGGATAACGCCAGAGCCGTGCTGTCCTCGATTTGAAAGGGCAACCGCTGCAGAGTGGCTAATCATAGGCACGTTACTAGCCATTGCGTTGTAAAGGCCAGACCAATCACGATTGCCAGGACCATCAAGGACTGAAATCAACTGCTGAGCAGCAGCGACCATTCCTTTTGAAACCGCGTATTCGAGGCCAGCATTAATAGCGCCAACCGGCAAGGTCAACAACGCATTGCGCTGTGCAGCAGCTTGGTCGTCTGCACCTTCAATGCCGTTCAGTGCTGCAACTTCGCTTGCATAAATCAGCGCAAGAGCTGCTGACGTATCTTCGCCAAGCTCGCCCGCACGAATCATCATGCCTTTAGCGATTTCTGAAGCAACAAGTGACTGCGGCACATTGTAAGGAACTAAATTGCGACCGTCGATCGCAAACAAAGCACCGTGGTTTTCAATAGCAGACAAGCCGTTTGCATCGCTGTTGAAGAAAGACCACGCTTGGCTTACCAACAATGAAGATGCTGAAGATGATGACTGCATCATGCCTGACGCCAAAGCTCGAACTGAGCCATCTTCGTCGTTCGCTGCAAGGTCAGCAATAAGTCCGGAAGCGCGACTGTCGTTAAGAACGTTAAGCGCATGCAAAGAGCCTAGACGAACTTCAACGTTTGAAGAACGTGCAGCTGACATAAGAGGAACTACAACATTTGCACCCATACGCGACAAAGCATATACCGCAGCAAGGCGGCGACTTTCATTTGAATCTCCGAGTGCGTGCACTAGTGGCACCGCTGCAAACGGGCCATAGTTTTGGTGCAATGCGAAAATTGCTTTCGCGCGTTCTTGGTAGGACTCGCCAAAACAAGCCTCGGCTGCTTTAGCAGCAGCATCAAGATCTCGCATTGCTGTGCGCCCTTCTGTGCGCGCTGCAGCTAACATTTCGCGCGCAAAAGTTTCAAATTCACCGCCAGCAATTAGTAGCTCAAGTAAAGCATCTTCGCTTTGGTGAAGAAGCAATAATGCATCAGCATTGCTAGGGTTTTCTGAGACAATCTCACGGAACTTGGCCTGAGCCAAATCAAAGTTGCCGTTATGGAAGGCAACCATGCCTTGCTCGAACAGATTTGAATCGTCTTGAGCAGATAGCTGAGTTGCTGATGTGAAGAAAAGTGCTGAGCCTAAGATTAGGCTAGTAGAAACGCGATTGAAGCTCATTTTATGATTGAGAGTTCTGCTTATGCGGGATGAACGAAGAGCACGAGGTGGAAGCACCAACATGCGTAGGCAACATAATAAACAACACTTAGCTGTGGTCAAGTGCAGGGATGCACTACATTTCCGAGAATTGATGATTTCTTGCCACCAGTCGTAGTTGGCCAAGTCGATACCTCGCCGAGCAAGAAAGCGTCACCGAGCAAGGCGAAAGCCATAGCTTCCCTCAAATCTGCATCAAACCCAAGTTCTGAGTAATCTCTGATAACGACATCTGGTAGCGCAGCTCTTAGGGCGCACATCAGGGCGAGATTATGCCGTCCTCCACCGCAACAATAGATGAATCTGGGGTATTCAGGGGCCATTTTCAAGGATGACGAAACGCTGTATCCAACTATGCCACAAAGTGTTGCGAGCATATCCTCCAAAGAAACATCAGGGAAGCGGTCACAGATATCATCTACCCATTTCGGTCCGAATAATTCTAAGCCTGTGCTCTTTGGCAATTCAGCAGAAAAATATGGGTGCTGCACAAGCTCTTCAAATAAATTCTGGTCGCGCTTGCCGCTTAACGCTATTTCTCCGCCCAAATCGCATTTTTCAGCGCTATTTTTCCGTATCAGGGCGTCAAGTGGCCCATTTGCCGGTCCACAGTCCCACGCCATCGGCGGTTGAGATAAGCGTAATAAGCTAATATTTGCAATTCCACCCAAGTTGAGGATGGCCACCGTATCCTCAATTTCGCCATGCAACACCCAGTCTGCAAACACTGAAATCGGAGCTCCTTGCCCTCCTTGGTGTAAATCAGCCTGCCGGAAGTTGCCAATAACAGGCGCTCCACATCTATCTGCCATCAATTGGATATCTCCCAACTGCAAACTCCCTTGAGTCGGATCACCATCGTGATGAAAAACCGTTTGCCCATGACTGGCAATGCAGTCTAAGTCGCTATTCAAGTAGCCAAATTTTTCCAAAAAAATATTTGCACAATCGCTAAAAAAAAACGATATGTCTCGGTCAAGCTGCGCCAATGGCAGGTCATATTTTTGAATAAAAGCATGAACTCGCTGTTGGAGTGAAGGCTCAAAAGGCATTTCCATTGCCTCAAGCACTTCAATTTTCCTTTCTTGTCGGCTGCCAGTTATTTTAACTAAGGCTAAATCAACTGCGTCGGCTGAAGTTCCGGAGCTCATGCCAAGAATGAGCCGCGGTCTAGAAGCCGGCATATTACTCAGGAAGATTTAACTTCCAGCCAATGCGTAACACTGTGTGTTCGCCACGCTTCAACAGCTGCTTATTCGCAAGAACAATTTTAGAAACATACTCGTGTTGTCCTGGGTAATACTTGTCTGCGATTAAGTAAAGAGAATCGCCATTAACAACGGTATGAACGTTACTAGAATCATTTGCAACAGCTTCTTTAACTTCTACTTTCTTGGTTAAGTCGTGCTTAGCTGGCATCACCAAAGTGTCTCCAATCCTAAGATTAGAGGCGATTAGGCCAGGGTTAAGTTCTTTAATGTTTTCTATAAAACGAACACCGCCTAATTCTCTTTCAGCTATCTCACCTAGCGTATCACCTGACTCGATTGTGTATAAAGTTGGTTTTGCAAAAACATCTAGAGCAGGAACAACTTCTTCTTCTGCGACATCAACTACTGTTGGTGAAACAACATCAACAGTTGCTTCGGAGTCAACAGTTTCGCTAGAAGCTAACGGCGTCTCTTTAGGTTGATTCGCTGGCCACTCTTGATCGACTTCAGGAGTTGTTTCTGATACAGCTTCGAGTGGTATGAAAAGCACCTCTTCCTGAGCCTGGTTAAGCCCCTTGAAGATAACTACTGTGAGTAGCACGGCAACTAAGCCTAGTGCTCCGATGATGATTCTTTTTTCTAGATGTCCCATGTATTCCCTTGGTCTATACAATATATAGTATTAAAACCAAAATCCAAGTAAAAATATTGTACCACTAGATATTGTGGTCACTTTCTTCACATTGCGGACCTTTCGCCACAATCGTTTTCAGGGTGTCTGCAATCCCGTGCGAGCGGTATGGAGAAAACACCCATATTCGTCGCAACCACAGCCCACGCAACAACTCTTTTGCCTCTAGTTGGGTTAAATGCGTTGGTGCAAATCTCGCAAGATATTTAAGGGCTGCTGAACGATCTACTTTCACCAGAATTCTACGGAATAAAAAATGACCCGGCCAGGATGGCGACCAAGATGCTCCAAAGTCGACAACTTGCACTTTTAAGCCGTCACCCAGCAGAATATTTTGCCTTTGACGCAGATCTAGATGAAAAACTTTGCGTTCATGCAGTTTTTTCACCAACTCAAGCAAATCGTCAGCTATCCGGCGCGGCGCAAATAAAAGATTTTCTTCTGACAATGGCTCGCCACTCAAAAAACTCATACTAAATGCATTGGCGTCAATCTTTTCGCGCACCTGCGGAACCTGCTCTAGACCTGCCAAGCGCAACATGATGCGGTATTCACGCCACATCATCAATCGCGCAAGCCAGCGACTATAGACCGGTAGATTGCTACAATCTTTTACTATCCGCCTAATCTCTGTATCTTGTGACAACCAAACTTCTGGTTTAAAAATAGATTGGCGACTGAGCTTAGTCAGAGTGGTGGCCTGCAGCTGCTCTCGGGACCACTCGAGTACTGCACGCTCAGACATTATTTAAGCTATAGCGAATGGAGACCAAGAACCAACTGTATAAATTGCAGCAAAGGCGATAGCAAAGGCTACTAACCAAGACAATTCATGGTTCTCACGTAACATCTCAAGTGACCATTTTCGCTGCTGTCCGCTGCGCCATGGTGTTACGCGTGGCCAAAAATTAGGTACGTTTGCAGCATGCTCTTCTAATTGCTCACCAAACAACTCTTTAAGGCGTGGGTACTCGCGCTTCATTTTTCGGGGAAAGTAATAGATAAAAAAACAAGCCGTTAAAAAAAGTGCGAACCCCCAAACGCACTGACCACGGAAGCTCTCAAGGTTGCCTGAAGCCAATGAAACGCCAATTAATGCCACAAAACTGCCTAAGTATGCTGGGTTGCGAGTATGCGCATAAGGCCCAGTGGTAACCATTAAGGCGTTTTTATCTAGATAGCCAAAAGCCCATATTCTCAGTAAGCAAGCCAGCACCACCAGTATAGAGCCAACTAAAAATGTAGTCGGGCGCGGGTCAGCCAGTGAAATTAATGCTAGAGAGCTGATGTAAACAGCTGCTTTGCGCCAGGTTATTTTCTTTGATGCTCGGTTGTTAGCGTTCATGGTATTGCGGGTTTGGCCTGCGTATTAGATAATTGTCGCATAGTTGTCCCACCAATCAACCACCAACATGAAATTACTCATAATCCCATTCTTGCTCATCACTTCTTGTGCTTCTGATCCACAGCCCGCACTAGCGCCTACGCATGTGCCTGAAGCGCCTGCTCCTTCAGTGCATGAAGCGTCTTCTGAGCCAACAGATTTAGCAACTGGGGTAACTAGTAGCCCATCCGAATTGGCTGCTTTGCAGGCTCAAGAAGAATATTTAGAAGAAATGGCTGCCGCAGGAATTTACCCTGAGACGGCTCCTACTCAAATCACCGTTAAATACCACCGCTCAGGACTGACCATTGGGTTGTATAACGAATCTTACATTTCGCAATCTGAGTATTACCAACAGAAGCGCAATAATGCTGTTTACAAGGTTGTTCCCGATATCAAAATGGGAGCGTTAATAAAGGCACTCGAAGACTTAGATTTCTTTGCTGAGGCACAATCCGGTATCAAACGATATGTCGGGGCATCCGTGTCTATCATTTTCCGTCGTGGCAACGAGAGTTTCAGTTTAGCTTGGGGGCCTGAGGTTAATGTAGATCTTCACGAGGTTACTTCTCTTTCCGGCGACAGCATCCGCTTGATGTACGACACCACGCGCTCAATTCAGGTTGTTGACAACGTTGATGGCGCCGACTACTTTCAGCAAGAGAGCGACCGCATTAACCAGCAAAACGCTCAACGCCGAAGTAAGCCACGCCAATGAGCTCGTCCCCACGCTTGATAGTGGTTGTTCCCGCAAGGCGTGCTTCAACGCGTCTGCCCGACAAACTCCTACTAGCAGAATCGGGACGACCTCTCTTGGCGCACACTTTAAGTCAGTGTGCAAAAGCCGAACTGCCTGACCTTGTAGTTGCTGCAGTCGATGATGCAGACTTGCTAGAGGCCGCCCGTAGCCATGGCTTTGATGTGGTAATGACCGACCCTGACTTACCAAGTGGTACTGACCGCGTGTGGGCAGCTGCCCAACAGTTTCCGAGTGCTGAATTTATCGTTAATGTCCAGGGCGACGAAGCCGAGATTGACCCAAAAGTTATTGACTCTCTTTGTCAAGCTTTGCTCGACGGTGCTCAAACCGCTACGCTCAGCGCTCCTTTGGCTGATGAGATGCGCGATGACCCAGCTGCTGTGAAGGTTGTTACCGATATAAATGGCGACGCGCTATATTTTTCTCGCAGCGCTATTCCTTTTGTGCGCGGTGCAGATGCCGGCGCCAGACTTCATATCGGGGTTTACGGATTTCAGCGCGAAAACCTCAAGAGATTCTCCGAACTTAAGCCGACACCTCTCGAGAAATGCGAAAAACTTGAGCAACTTCGCTTATTAGAGAACGGGATATCGATGCGCGTCCTAAAATGCTCTCATGCCGGTGTCGGAATTGATACCCGGAGCGACTACGATATGTTTCTTCAGCGGCTCAATACATCCCTCCCTGACAATGACTAAATTCATCTTCGTAACTGGTGGCGTAGTTTCATCCCTTGGTAAAGGGATCACCACTGCGGCGCTTGCTGTCCTCCTCGAAAAACGCGGGTTAAAAGTTTCAATCCAAAAGCTTGACCCATATATCAATGTTGACCCCGGCACCATGTCGCCTTTTGAACATGGTGAGGTTTATGTGACAGAAGATGGGTATGAAGCTGACCTCGACCTTGGCCACTACGAACGTTTTTCCAACGCGCCAATCGGACGCCACTCAAATGCGACTACGGGCTCAATTTATTCTGAAGTTATTCGTAAAGAGCGCGCCGGTGAGTACCTTGGGCAAACGGTTCAAGTAATTCCGCACATCACCAATCAAATTAAAGAAGCTATCACCGATGGCGCTGCAGACGGCACGGATATTTCTATTGTTGAAATTGGTGGCACCGCTGGAGACATCGAATCCCTTCCGTTTCTTGAAGCGATTCGCCAGTACGCTCTCGAGCGTCCGAAATCGCAAACTATGTTTGTGCATTTAACTTTACTCCCATACTTAAATGCCTCCGGTGAAATGAAAACTAAGCCAACTCAACAATCAGTTGGCAAGTTGCGCGAAATTGGTATTCAGCCAAATGTTTTGGTGTGCCGTTGTGAGCGAGAAATGACCGATGGCATGCGTCGTAAAATCTCTATGTTTTGTAACGTTCGCGAAAACGATGTGATTCAAGAAATCGATGTGCCGACTACAATTTACGAAGTACCACTCGACTTACAAAAGCATGGTCTCGACCGCGCTGTTGTTGCTCACCTCGAGTTGCCTACTTCGCCGCCAATCGACATGAGCGACTGGAAAGATTTGGTTGAGCGATGGGCCAACCCAAAGCATGAAATAGAAATCGCGGTAGTTGGCAAGTACATTGAATTACACGATGCTTATAAATCGATATACGAATCTCTTGCTCATGCCGGCACCGCCCACTGCACGAAGGTGCGCTTCCGCAAAGTTGCTGCTGAAAGTTTGTTTGATGGCGACGTCGACAAAGCTCTTAGCGGTGTCAGTGGCGTTCTCATTCCCGGAGGATTTGGTGAACGCGGCCTAGAAGGCAAAATCAATGCTATTCAGTGGTCTCGAGAAAACGATATCCCAACCTTTGGCATTTGCTTTGGTATGCAAGCGATTGCCATCGAGTATGCGCGCAACGTCGCAGGCATTCCTGATGCCAATACATCCGAAGTAAAAGAAGACTGCGCAAATCCAGTCATTGATTTAATGGCTGAGCAAGAAAACGTTTCGGACAAAGGCGGCACGATGCGCCTTGGTGCATATGCGTGCCGTGTTTTACCTAACACTAAATTGTCCGAAATTTACGACCGCGACATGGTGTTTGAACGCCATCGTCACCGCTGGGAATTCAATAATGTATATCGTAAGCAGCTAGAGAAAGCAGGATTAACCGCATCCGGCGTATTTGAAAAACGCGATTTAGTTGAGGTGGTTGAAATCACCGACCGCGAATTCTTCGTGGGCGTGCAATATCACCCAGAATTCAAGTCGAAGCCGCTTACACCACACCCGCTTTTTGATCACTTCATTGCTGCCTCATTGAAGTTACACCTCAATGCTAACTCAACGCAATCTCTCCAAGCCTAGTTATGTCAGAACAAGCATTACCAAGCGGTGACTTCCGTATTTTTGTTCAAAAAATTGCGATGCAAGGCTTCTTCGCTTTGGGCTTAATCGAAGTTCCTGGAGCTCCTGAACAACGACCTAACCCGCAGATGGCGCAAGGCGTCGTCGACGATTTAGTGATGTTGCGTGAAAAAACTTCGGGCAGCCTCGATGAAGGCGAGACGATGACTCTTGACAAATTCATCACTGATTTAGAGCTGAAAATTTCTGAGTTAAGTTAATTAATGTCGCGCTACCTTGTAACCTCGGCCCTTCCTTACGCCAATGGCCCGATTCACTTTGGGCACATTGCCGGAGCTTATTTACCAGCTGACGTTTATGTCCGCTACTTGAAATCGGCCAAGGGTGACGACAACGTTCTGTATGTTTGCGGCACTGATGAACACGGCGTTGCAATCACCATGAAAGCTGAGGCTGAAGGTGCTGACTATCGCGATTATGTCGACAAGTGGCACGATGAAATTAGTGGGTTGTTTAAGAATTTCGCAATTGACTTTGATGTCTTTTCCGGCACAGCCCGTTGCGAGTACCACAAAGCCGCTTGCCAGAAGTTCTTTCAAGTTCTGTTAGACAACGGCTACATTATCAAACGCACCGAGAAGCAATGGTTTTCTGAACAAAGCCAGCGTTTTCTACCAGACCGCTACCTACAGGGCGGATGTCCTGACTGCAACTTCGAGACCGCTCGTGGCGATGAGTGCCCGAAGTGCGGGTCATGGATTGATGCACGAGAGCTTATAAACCCCGTCAGCTTGATCGATGGCTCACAACCGATTTTAAAAGACACTACTCATTGGTACATTGATTTGCCTACCTTACAAAAAGATGGGCTCGAAGATTGGTACCGCGGAACATCTATTGATCATCCAATTAAAGGCTGGAAAGGCAACGTTGATGGCTACGTTCAGGCTATGCTTCGCGATTTGCATGATCGACCAATAACGCGTGACTTGCCGTGGGGTGTACCGCTTCCTGATGGCGTTGAAGATGCCGAAGGCAAAGTGCTTTATGTTTGGTTCGATGCGCCGATTGGCTATGTCAGCGCAACCATGGAATGGGCGGCTAAGAGTGGCGAGCCAGACTCCTGGAAGAATTGGTGGCAAAATCCCGACACACGTCTTGTGCATTTCATTGGCAAAGACAACATCGCCTTCCACACAGTAGTCTTTCCGAGCATGTTGCTCGGGCAAGGCGACTCATGGAATGGCCAGAATTTTGTACTGCCATGGTCAGTGCCTGCTAATGAGTTCTATAACCTGCAGGGTAAAAAATTCAGCACTTCAGAAGGTTGGTATATCGATAACGCGAGCTTCTTCGAAGCCTACAACTCTGATGCCGCCCGCTTTCACCTACTGCTGTCTGCTCCTGAAACTTCGGATAGTGAATTCAACTGGAACGAGTTCCAATCAACGAATAACTCTCTATTGGCAGACAAAATCGGCAATCTAGCTAGTCGTGTTCTCAAATTCGTTAACAAACGTTACGACAATAAAGTTCCGGCTGTTGACGGCGCCTTGCAAGACGACTTTTTAGATGCTGCACGTGATAATTTTTCACAAATAGGTGGCTTCATTGAAAACCACGAACTACGCAAAGCTGGTCTCGCACTTATTGCCGCTTGCTCTTCACTTAATCAATTCTTTGACAAGTTAGAGCCCTGGAAAAAAATAAAGTCAGAGGATCCAAGTCAACAAATGTTATGTGCGCAAGCAGTTGAGCGCTGCATTGCGTACTTCGACTTGTTAAGCCGACGCTTAGCCCCATTCTGCCCCCGCTCTGCCGCAAAGCTATCGGAAATGCTAGGCGACGCAAAGAACGACACAGGCAACGCCTGGGGCTCTGACAGCGCTGACCAAATCATCCCTGCTGGCACTGAGCTTGGCACAGCAGAAGTGCTGTTTGCTAAGATTGACGATGATGCGATTGCATCCGAAATAGAAAAGCTTGGCAACAAACAAAAAAGCCTCGGTTCGCAATGAACCGAGGCTTAGAGTAAACCTGAAGTGTTACTTGCCGTTTACTGAGTCTTTCCAAGCCTTGGCAGGCTTGAAGCCGACTGACTTGCTGGCTTTAATTTGCATAGTCTCGCCAGTTTGAGGGTTGCGACCGGTACGAGCAGCGCGGCTGCGCTTTGACCAGGTGCCGAATCCAGCAATTGATACTTGATCGTCAGAGGCTACTCCATACTTGATTGCGTTTAGGACTACATTTACAGTTTCTTCTGCGGCAGACTTAGTCGTTTCTAGTTCTGCACATACAGCTTCTATTAATTCGCGCTTATTCATGATTTTCAGGGTGTTTGAGAGTGGGAAGATTTGATTTTTTGAAGAGTTGCCAGCTCTAGCGAACTAGAGCCAGCTGTTTTTATTCAGAAGCGTCTAGTCTACTTTTTCTTGCGGACGACTTTCTTCTTGGCAGCTTTCTTCTTAGCTACTTTTTTCTTAGCCTTTTTCTTGACTACTTTTTTCTTAGCCTTTTTCTTAGCAGGCTTCTTTTTCGCCTTTTTCTTAGCTACTTTTTTCTTAGCCTTTTTCTTAGCAGGCTTCTTTTTCGCCTTTTTCTTGGCTACTTTTTTCTTAGCTGCCTTTTTCTTGGCAGGCTTCTTTTTTGCTGCCTTTTTCTTGGCAGGCTTCTTTTTCGCTACTTTCTTTTTAGCAGCTTTCTTTTTAGTTGTTTTTTTTCTTGCAGCCATTTTGACTCCGATTCTGGATCCTGAGAAACAGCAAACTCGCTGGCTTAATAACGAGATGCCGATGGAGGGCAACAACTTTTGTTCTATGTTTGCACATACAACATCTAGTTGCTGTTTTACTCACATCGACAGATTAAATAGAAATTCCCTCGAAAACAACAAAATAATGTTTGTTTTCGAGGGAATTAGAAAAGAATTATCTTAAGCGTTGGCAGCCATGTAGTCACGCTGGCGACCACGAAGAGCTTTTACCAGTGGAACTGTCTGCATGCGACCATCTATCTTAATGGTGATTTCACCCTTTTTAATTACTGATGTCGCTAAGTGCATGCGGCGCACTGTACCATTAGGTAGTAGCACTCGCACTTTCTGTACATTAGACTTAAATGTACGCTTGGTATGGCCGGTAGTCTTGAGACCAACGCCACCTTTCTTCTTCGGTAAACCACGACGAGCAATAGACTTACCTACTCTCGTGCGCTTACCTGAAACTTCACATGTTCTTGCCATTATTAGTACCTCTTTATTAAAGGGCCGAGTATTGTAAGCGCGCCATTCGCTGCCGTCAATACTTGACTAATAGCGAAGAAATTGCGAAAATACACCCTCGGAAGATAGCAGTAGGAGAGTTCATTCTACATGACACCGAAGGGGCAAGTTGCAACGGCAACCAAACTCTCAGGTAAAAAGGACTACTGCTTGACGAACCCTGACAGTTTCAAAAAACTTACAGGCGCCAAAGAATTGGCGCCTTTTTTTTATGTCTACGACTACATCCCAATTGCTTTCCACCCCACTTCACCAACAACACATCGACCTCGGCGGCAAGATTGTCCCGTTTGCAGGCTGGTCAATGCCTGTTGACTACGGTTCAATTCTTAGCGAAGCTAAAGCTGTTCGTGAAGGTGCCGGCGTGTTTGACGTATCGCACATGGCGAGATTTGTTTTCCGCGGCGACGACGTTGCTGAAAAATTAGATTATGCGCTCGGCGGATGCGTCACCGATCAGGCAATTGGCATGGCGCGCTACACGATGTTGCTGCAAGATGACGCAGGCATCCTCGACGACTTGCTGACTTACCGTTTAGCCGATGACGAGTTTATGTTAGTAGTAAATGCAGCCAACCGCGAGCGCGATTGGGATTTACTCACCGAACGACTAACTGATATCGAGTGTAGCGACCTGACTGAAGATGGCGGCGGAATCCTTGCTTTGCAGGGGCCCGAATCTTTGGACGTGTTGCGTAAACTAAGCGGCGACGAAAATTTTGCTCCTGACTTTTTGGCTTTGGGAGAGATCGAAACCGACTTCGGCACATTGTTTTTTGCGCGTACTGGTTATACCGGAGAACACGGTTACGAATTGTTCCCAAGCGCCGAGCAAATCGTCCCACTCTGGATAGCACTCATGAGCCTCAGTGTCACACCTGTTGGCCTTGGTTCACGCGACATCCTGCGCCTTGAGGCTGCGCTACCTTTATATGGCCACGAAATCCATGAGAAGATTACTCCGTTTGATGCCAAGTTACGGTTTGGCGTACGCGGATGGAAAACTCGTGATTTTATCGGTGGCGATGCCTTGCGC
>Ga0257121_1001486_pt1 | contig 17599 bp, 15 predicted proteins | sample SI106_100metaG_FD_190180 | JGI IMG/M metagenome (GOLD analysis project Ga0257121, IMG submission 190180) | Marine microbial communities from Saanich Inlet, British Columbia, Canada - SI106_100 | ecosystem: Environmental > Aquatic > Marine > Inlet | place: Canada: British Columbia | collected... | reverse complement strand
AAATTAAGCCAATAGTTTTTACCAATATTGCTCCTTATGAATTAGTAGTTAACAGCCCAGCCGTGAAGTTGCGACTCATACCCACCACTAGTTTGCCCAGCCCATACAGCCTTCATAGCTACTTGTGTGCCACTGGTTAGCCCAGTAGTCTTACCAAGTTTGACTTGCTTAGTCGTACCACTAAATGTTTGAGCCGTTCCATAACTTGCAGCTTCAGTCCAGTTCGATCCGTTGTCTGCCGTGAAGTAAATCTTTAAGTGTGTTCCAAGAACCGTACTACTTGAGCCGTTGTCCTTGTACAATATTACCCCTGAAGCTTCTGTAGTAGCTGACGGTGCGGTTTGTGTGTCGCTTATGAGTGTGCCAGTTGCGTTGTTTGCTGTTGTTGTGGGTGTTTCTTTAAATTCTAGTTCCATGTGCCAATGAGAATCAATAACTGTCCCACTAACATACAAAAGCTGGTAATAAGTATAAGCCGTTGTATTGCCATTTAATTCAGTATGAATATGTGAAGAACCACCTACGATTTCTGCGGAAGAGCCTATATTAGTCCAAGTGCTTACATTATCAGAACCTTGCCATTGCCAAGTACCATAAATGTTACCAGATGCAGCTGCTTCCGAATACCATTTAGCTTCAGTCACTAATTTTGCCGTGGCAAATTGGAATCTAATATAAGCACCAGCAGAAGGCGTTCCTGTGGTAAAAATTGTTGCATTAGAAGATCCAGCAGTATAAGAGCCATTTAATAGCTGAGGTGTTGTTCCACCAGCTCCGTGCCAAGAAAAGCCAGAATTAGTCCCAGTAATGGTTGATGTTCTATCTCCTGTAACATAGACTGGAGTGCCAAGACTGGTATAAATACTAGCCACATACTCATCAGCCGTAACACGATCAACATCAGTTTCCGTAGTTATCCCACTATCATCCTCAAAGGTATCTATAAAAGCATTAGGTAAATTGAAGGCAGCTTTATTATCTGAAACTGCTGTGTGTAAACCTAGCGTAGCGATTGCTTGATGTACTGCCGTTAAATCTGTAGCTGTAACGTGCTGAGTCACAGCACTCGCTGGAATGCGAGCATCTGGTATCGTGCCAGTAGTTATTTTTGCGGCATCCACTTGTGTGACATTCCGCATTGCATCTGTTACTTTTGTAACGCTCATTCTTGACTCCTACGGTTTTGGATGTGCATTTTTAATCGGGTCGATCATTTCAGATTTCCATTTCGCTACACCATCGTGATATATTTTGTCCAACTGATCCTCCCAACTAGGATAGATTCTGTCACGCTGATACTGCTTGCTGTCATAATTTGCAGAATCACTGACATACTGAGTATCTATTTCTGATTGCTGTGAATCTGTAATTGGAGTGTTAACTCCATTTTTTGCAATATGAATCTTACCGTCTATCTCACAACAAGATTCGCCAGTAATTTGTATTGCGGTTTTTAATTTATCCAATTTCATTGTTTTTAAGCCTCCACTTCGCAGAATATAAACGTTGACGCATTTTGCCCACTTCGTGCGTCATCAGTTGAATTTGGGTTTACGGTGTCAGCAGGGCGAATTGTAGTAGCATTACCACTCTCCCAGCCCCATTGAATTGTTTTTGCCCCAGTAGTCAACGTCCCAAAATTAGCGATAGCTATCTGATGCCCCATATGACTCCCTGATCCCTCATATATCCACCCACTAAAATATTTTGTAGTGCCATCATAAAGACCCTGTGAACCAGCCCCATATTGACCACCGTGAACAGCTATAAAAGCTAAAACAATCAAATCAGATGTTGCTGATTGTTTCGTGTATGTAGCACTAAGTGGTGAAGACCACGACACGGAATTGGATAGAGCATAACGTGTGGAATTGACTACTGTTTCCATCGCTAGTAGTTTCCCCCCACCAGCAGGAGCTACCCAACTGGGAGCCGTTGCACTAGTAGCAAAGGTTAATACTTCACCAGCAGGAGTGGCTGGTTTTGCTAGCCTATTAATCGTGTCAGTACCATCAGCATAAATAATATCTCCTGCTACTAACGCAGGATTAAGTTTCGCTCCTGTTACTTGATCGTTACCAATATGGATTGTGTCGATAGACCCATCAACATATTGATCGCTGTCTACACTTTCTGCCGACATATGGGCTAAGTCTACTGATCCTGCTACTAGCTCCGCAGAGTCGATGGCGTTATTGGCCATCTTAGCGTTAGTAACTGTGTTATCTGAAGGCGTTCCTATATCTAAACTTCTGCCTAAGAACACCACCAAGATAGCTATTGGGCTTGCGACTGAACTAGTAAAAGTAAGAGTCGTTCCGCTTGCTGTGTAATCAGTAGTTGGAACCTGTGTAACACCATCCAACGTCACGATAATACTAGCTGAAGTTGGTACATTATAATCTAACGTAGCGATGGGAGTTGTTGTTCCATTTCCCACCCCAGTCATCGAGGCAATATTGCCATAATTTATATCTGTTCCAATGTACGCCATTTATATCTCCTAATAATTCATTGCCCAACCGTGTAGCTGTGTCTCCTTCGATCCACTAGCTTGATTAGCCCATACAGCCTTCATAACTGGGGTTGTACCTGATGTTACTGTTTGTTCTGCCAGCCTTACCATTTTAACGCCTGTCGAAAATAAAGGAGTAACAGCACCATAATCTGCGGCAACAACTTCCGTGTAGTTAGTTCCACCATTAGCTGATAAGTAAATCTTTAAGTCAGTACCTAACGTAGCCGTTCCAGCATTATCCTTATATAGAATAACTCCACTCATCTTAGTGGTTGCCACTGATGAGGTTTGTGTATCTGATATAAGAGTTCCAGTTGCAGATGTTGTAGAACTATCCGAAGCTGGAGTAAAATTACTAGTGTAGCGAGCAATTCCTTTAGATATTCTGATTTCATCGGTATAATGACCAGTTAAAATAAACTCGCTTGGGCCATCTATCGAACACCCAACTGTAATATATTGCCGATCACCAGTTGTTCCTGTATGGCAAGCTTCATCTATTCGCTTAGTCCCATTGATGTAAACAGTTATATTACTTCCATCTCGTTGCATCGCAATGTGATTCCACGCATTGGTGTTGAAGTATTCTCCAGTAGTTGAATGACCGCCACTACTTCCAAATGCCATATTAAATGCTTCTGCCGAATCAGAATCACCTCTTATAAACCATTGTCCTCCATTACTAAAATGATGATCGGGCCAATGAGAAATTAATCTATCACTAACTCCGAGAGAGGATGGGAAATACGCCCATAATTCAACTGTAAAATCAGCATCAAATTGCAAAGATGAGTGCCACGGAATTTTAAGACCGTTAGAACCATTATGAGCTATTCCTGTTGTCCCCAATTTGTTCTGTGTCGTTGAATGTGAAATTGTTCCTATCATCTCTACAGTATGACCATAAGACGAACTATCAGTAAAAGTTGTACTGCCGTTCGTAGTATTGCTGTGGATCAGTAATGAAGTCTGCGAATCTGATACAAATGCACCTGATGTATCGTAAATACTCGACACATATTCACCACTACTATCCCTATCAACCGTAGTTTCCGTAGCTATCCCAGTATCATCTTCAAATTGATCTATGAAACTGAAAGGTAAATTGTAAGCCGCCCTGTTATCACTAACAGCGTTGTAAAGTGCAAGCATCGCAATATCTTGACGTACTGCGGTTAAGGAAGTTACTGGTTCAGCTTTGTATGTACCATCTCCATAGAGTACGGTTGTTGAGCTAGCAGTACCGCTACCCATTCGTGCGGATGCTACCGTACCAGTTAGCTTAGTAGCATCTAAACTTGTTATCTTTGCACTCGTAATTGACCCAGCTAAGTCATCGTTGGTAATTGTGCCGTCAATGATGTCTGCTGTAGTTAGTGGAATAGCACTTGGTCGTTGTCCTGTGTAACCCATTAGGTAATCTCCAATATACTAATTTGTGCAGAAGCATCTCCATTAGCAGATGCCTTGAGTTCAATGATTTCACTAGCCTCTAACACTAGCTTTTCTCCACCTTCCATACATCCTAAACTTGATCCTGCTGGTAGAGGTGTATTAGGTGCTACATAATATTTGGTTGTTCCTGATGCTCCTACCTTGGCTTCTACATTTACCGATGCACTGCCATCAATGTTCGTTAATCGAAATCCGATAACAATAGCGGTTGTTGCAGATGGACAAGTGTAGGCTGTAGCGAGTCCAGTAGTTAAATCATACTGTACCCTCTGAAATGTATTCGCCATTAGACATTCTCCAATAATAAATAAAAAAATATTCCTATTATAGTTAGCCCTATTATTAAGTTTCTCATCCTAGTGCTATAACGTCTGCCAAGGTTGCATCGCCTTGAGCGCCGGTAGCTCCGGTTGGCCCAGTAGGGCCAGTTGACCCTGTAGAACCAGTAGCTCCTACATTACCAGATCTTGAAAAAGAAATATAGAGAGCATCTCCGTTAGTTAAACTACCACCGCTTGCAGAATGTGTTACTGGGATTTGAAGCCACCCTGTATTATCTACAATAGCTCCGGTAACGCTGTAAGCCATAAAAGTAGCAGGAGTTCCTGACTTTCTTACAAAGATATACCCCTCATGGGTACTGTTAGTGCCGTCATCTATAGAAGCGATTAAATCGGAAACATCCGGATTCCCTGTATCTGCACTGGTAGCGTCTATAGCTATATTAGTAACAGATGCTAATGTTGCGTTATTTAGTCTTATATCACCTGTCCCGGGATCAGCCATTGAAGTAGAATTATCAAAGGTATATTTCCACGCTACTGCGGCAACTGCACTGGTAGCGCTAGTAGCGCTAGTAGAGGCGGAAGTCGCACTTGTAGATGCTGCTGTCGCAGAAGTTGCTGAAGCGGTCGCAGAAGTTGCCGATGCGGTTGCAGAAGTTGCTGAAGCGGTCGCAGAAGTTGCTGATGCGGTCGCAGAAGTTGCTGATGCGGTCGCAGAAGTTGCTGATGCGGTCGCAGAAGTGGCTGCTGCTGTTGCAGAAGTCGCTGCCGCAGTTGCCGAAGTAGCGGCTGCCGCTGCATCTATCAGTAAATCCCATTTTGCTACATCGGTATTCGATGAAATCGGTTGTGCGCCGGAAGACGTATGTCCCGTGTTACAAATGTATATGTTATTATTTGAAGTATCTTTGACTATGTCTCTTTCGGAGTAAGCCGTAGAAGTCGCCCAATTCCCTATAAAAGTTCCTATTTCCTGCGTAACCGTAAAATTTCCGCTTGTATCAAACGCCAGTAATTTGTTAGCCCGTTGAGCGGCGGTTTCTGTAATATAAGTAGATGTTGCCGGAGAACTTTCAGAAAACTGAATAGCCCTTGTTAGCTCTTCAGCTAATTGCTGTGAAAGTCTAACATTTTTATCGAAGCGTTCTTCAATAGATGTTGAAGGTAGTGATCCACCAAGGGGTAGAGAGGTACTTTGCGTATCCGGCAGATTACTCTTAATGGTAATGGTTTCCCCTGTTGCCGGAGTATAATCGGTAGGACTTGTATCAATTGTTAAAGTCCCCGTAGCACCAGACCCCCCTGTTAGCGTATATTGTGTTCCGTCTGTCCATACGGTTTCTGCACCAGTAGTATTGTTCGACAGTATTACCTTGACATCGGTATCATCCCAGTAGATAAACGTGATAGCGAAAGATGTCGTCGAACCGTTACCGGCATATGCGACTTTATTGGTTGTGGCTGTTAGTGTCATTCTTCGGTATCCTCATTCATAGATCTCTCCCCAAGATTGTGTAAGCTAACTAAAATCCAAGCATTAAGACTTTTAGCTAACTTAGGGACAGACTTAGCATCTAATTTTATTATATCGGTAAACAGTAATTTCATCAACTCTATATCTCCTTCCATAAAGGCTTTATGTAAAACACTTATAGCAGGATCTCTAAAATGCTTTCTTATCGTCTCTTTTACTCCTGTAGAAACCAGTTGTTGAGCAGCTATTGACCCTCTCCCTGTATCTGGCATTGGGGAATATTTTAATACAGCCCACCGCATTAACCGCTCAATAGTTGCATTAGGCATCATATTTAATACCCCACCCTGCGCCCCATGATTCTTCTTTGCTAATTCCAGTACTTGTGCTGAATTAACTAACTGTTCTAAAGTTTTGTATCTTTCTTTAGTTAGCATAGTTTTTGCTATTGATTGGACTTTTTTGTTTTTCCATAAATTTTTTAATACTAACCCCGAAATAATCTGTCCTTCGTTTTCTGGGTCTCCTTTTGTAGCTTTGCGTATCATCCATTGCATAAAAGCACTTTCAAACCCTTCTTTTGCTTGGGATGTTTTTGCTTTATCAAAAGCACGGGTGAACCTTTTTAGTTCTATTTGTATTTTTTTAATACCATATGTGTCCGATATTAAATCATTAAATACTCGATCCGGAGAATCTTTCATGTAAAGCGTTGCTAGTGAAGATCTAGGATCTATTAAATTGATTTTCGCCGCATTATATTTTGATATTTGTAAAAGTTTCAAATCGTTAAACTCAGTTGCTTTTTCTATATCAAGTTTAATTTGATAGAAATTCTCTTTCGACCATAAGTGCCTATAAGCCTCAATAAATTTTTTTGCTTTTTTAGTGTCTATAACTCCAGCGTCAACACATTCGTAAGAAAATCTTGCTTTTATAGCGTGTTCTAAAGCCCCTTTCATTTCTTTAACGGCTGCTTCTGCTGTTTCATCCCCATTTCTTCCTTGTACTTCAATTTTTCTAACAGCTTGTAAAAAGTCATCAATCATTTTTTCGCCGGCAACAGCGCCTTTAGCTCCTTTTCCGGTAAATATTTTATCTAATGTTAGTTCTTCGATAACTTTTAAGTTCCCGTTTTTATCTACTTGCATTAATTTTTTTACCGCAGGATTATTATATTGCGTTTTAAATTCTCTAGTAAACGCCAATGCCCGTTTATAGGCTTCTACATTCGCTGCTGATAAGGGGCCAGCGGTTGTATTTACGGAACCTACTGCCGATATAATAGCTTCGTCTAATTGAGCTAATAAACTTAATTTATACTGATTTGGGGCCACATCTGCTCTTATACCCCTAGCTTCTAGAAGTAACCGATGACGAAGTGCTTGTATTGCTCCTAATTCTACTGTATCTCCCCAAACACCCGGTTTAAATTTCTTTATCGTTCTAGACCCTAAAATTACGTCATCTATTTTAACGTTACTTATTTTTCCTATAAATCTAGCAATAGCGTCTGTATCTCCTAATGCTGCACCCTTTTCTTCTAGTTTTAATACGTCCCCTGCTTCAATTCGTGTATCGGTCAATATTTTTTCTAGTGTTTCTCTAATTGTAGCGGTAGAAACCTCCATCGTTTTATCTACTTGATCCCATAACTCTTTATCTGTTTCTCTTGCTATTTCATATTCTCTATCAATGATATCTCTGGCTATTATATTGGCTTCTTTTTCCGATACTTTTCCTAATAACTGTTTCTCCTCAATGTTATTTGCAATTTTTGTCTTTGCTATATCCAGTCGAACTTGGATTAATTTGTTTATTGATTCTATAGATTCTTCTAACGCTTGTTTTGTAGCTTTATAATCTCCGGCATTTGAACTTCCAGCCGAAGGAGTTGCGGATATTTTAACTATTAAATCATGTATTTGTCGGTGTCTCTCATCTGCTTGTAATTTTACGCTGTCAGATTCTTCATCAATAAATGACCGTTGAATTCGGCTTAAACCTTCATCTAACCCCATTTCTGCGGGTGTCATAAGTGAAACCACTTTACCGTCATCATTAGTAGTAAACATTTCTGGGGGGAAGTTTTCTTTTATATTTTGTAAATTTTCTAAGGCTTTTGCTGGATCGCTAGAGGCATCTTGCAGTCGTTTTTTAGCTTTTTCTACTGCTGCTGCTCCCCCGTATTTTAAAACTTGGGAGTCTTTAAAATTCATAAACCCTCGGTACATCATCCTTGCAGGGAGCGCCGTTGATGCACTTCCTCCCCCAACTGAAAAAACAAATTCCATAGCGGGAGAGTCGGGGTAAAATCTTTTAGCGTAAAGTTGTCCTAACGCACCACCCGCTCCAGCTAATGTTTCCATAGCTAATACTCTTTTAGGGTTTTCTACAGCTTCTTTTCCTATTCCAGAAAGAAAGCGTTTAATTTTATCCGCTTTAGTTAATCCCGGTGCATCCGCTAAAGAATATTTTTTTCCGGGGCCAGTAGGCCCAATTAATTGACGATAGGGCATTTTAGCCATTAAAGGAGCAAGTATACTGAAAATTAGATTTTCTCCCATAAACTCTCCATATAAAAACTCTTCTGAGGGGGGAGCAAATTTTCCTTCAGGGACACCAAAAACAGGAGGTCGTTCTTCCGGCCTGTCAATCATATCGGTCATATAACCAAATTCTGTTGCCAGATGTTTATACTTTTCTTTGTCAAATTTAATACTTTTTCCTGTTAATAAATCCAGAGCTTCTACCATAGCGTGTGGCCCGAGATCGAAAGCCTTTAACATTGTAGAATTAATCCCCCGTGCAAGATCGTTTAGGTAGTAGAGTTGTGCTTCTTCCCTAGCTTTTTTTAATTTTATAAATAGTTTTTCCTTTTCAGAAGGCTCTGACCCCGGAGGCATATATAGTGTAACCTCGGCGTCAGGGGATTCATCTCGAATTCGTTTTAGTTTTTCAAATCGTTGTTCCGAAGTTAATGCGGGGGGTTCTCCTGTCGGGGTTTCTTCTACGGGAGCTTCTTCTACTATAGGAGCTTCTTCTACTATAGGAGCTTCTTCTACTATAGGAGCTTCTTCTACTATAGGAGCTTCTTCTACTATAGGAGCTTCTTCTACTATAGGAGCTTCTACAGTCGTTTCTGAAGAAGAACTTACTTTTCCGGGGAGCGTTGTATTTTCAACCATTTAGTTTTTCCCGCTTATTGAAGGTAAACTTACTTTTGGAAGATCGGGATTTAAATAGGATGGCCCATCAAACTTTTTCTTTTTCTTTACAGACGTTTTTTTCTTTTTCTTTACAGACGTTTTTTTCTTTTTAGGTTTTGAGTCAAGTAAAGATCGTATTTCGTTAAGAATACTATCCCCTTTTTCTGATTCCCCGATTTGCTTGATAACATTTATAAAAGCTCCTGCTGGATCATCGGCATTATCTTGTATAAACTTATTAGCATAACTTACAACGTCATCGGGGTTTATATTTTGGATAGTCTCCCGAAGATTTGCATTAGGATCACCGGTGTTTTTAATTGTTTCGTCGGGTTTCGTTTCTTCTATTTTCTTTTCTTCTATTTTCTTTTCTACTGGTTTAGGAGAGGAATTCCCTGCTCGTAATGCTTTTGTCTTTTCATGTTGCATTAAAAACCTATTAGCCGATTCAGGATCATCAGCAAATTGTTGTAGTTGCGAGTCGGTTAACTTGCCTATCTGAATCGGTGACTTTTCTGAAGCGGATGCCCGCCCACTTAAATCAAATTTAGCAAGACGATTTTTCATACCTACAACATAACGAAGATCTTTTATAGCCTCTAATTTATCTTTGCTGGAAATTCCATCAGCAGAAGTTATCATTAAGTTATTTTTTATACTATTATCTAATTCTGCATCAAATTCCCTCATTCTCGCCGCTGCTTGACCCGGAACATTCCACATTCCCGGCCCCGGGAACATTGCCCGTAAGAGTTCCTGCTCCTTAACAGCAAATCTAGGACTCAAAGTAAATTTTCGTACAAAATCTCGGACTAATAAACCATATTGGAATCTAGCAACGGTAACGTCTTCACTAACTGCCCCTTTCATAAATGACCCTAATAAGCTACCAATAGCGTTAATTATCGTGGACTGCATCCCTGTTGCATCATCCAAGCTAATTCCTTTGTAAACTCCTTTTTCGTGGTTCGATTTTATTTCGTTATAAAACTCAGTAGTTTCTGCTCTAAGTTTATTAGAAGTTTTTTCTACTCCTTCCCATTTATAAGTAGATGATCCTCTAGCATAAGTACCTTTATTATTCACAATTACACTACCATCTTCGGAGACTTTAACTAACTGATTCGCCATGTCAGCAAAGTTAAACGATTTTGGCAGTTCCTCTATCTCGTCAAGGGCCATACTTATGGCATCATCTAATGACTGAGTCGTATATTTTCCTTTTTCGTCTCGCTTTAAAAGATTTTCCACGACGGTTTCTTTAAACTTCTGTATAAGAGCAGTATTTTCTTGAGTATTAGCCCGATACTCTCCTTCGCTACCAGATGGCACTCCAAACATATTACCGATTAATAATCGTAATTCTGTTGTTGCTCCTATTGTCAGGGAAACTCCATCTTTTGCTATCCAATTGGGGTTTTCCACTTCCTCCACCCCTTTGTTTACGACCGAAATCTGAACATTCCCATCCTTATCTGTTTTTGTCGTACCATCTGGGTTCATTCTTAATACCGCTGCACCTTTCGGAACAACAGTCGGTTTCTGTTGTTTCGATGGATCTGGTGTTCCTTGTCTTATAACATTACCAAAACTATCGAAAACCGTTTCTTCTGGGGTTGCTTTAAATAAACCTTCTGTTTTATACCCATATTGTTGTCTCAGTAGATTTGATTTACTGTGGTGTTGCATACGTTCTGATTCACTTGTATCTCTATTTGGATAGAGCTTATCTATCTCTTCTTGTTCCTTAGTAAATGACTCTCTTACCCTCTTGTCTGATTCTTCTTTAGCTCTGTGTTCTTGAACCTTTTGGCTACTTTGATAGCGTCGTTCAGAAATAGTGGATAAAGCCTTCATTGTTTCTTTCATTACAGGAGCAGTTAACGCATCTGGGTATTGCTGTTTCATACGTTCTGTTAAATCATTAATTGCCTGATAAGTATCTGCAACCCCGCTTTTTAGAGGTTGTGATAGAAACTCTACCCGTCGTTGATACCAACCAACAATATACTTGGTCGTTTCGTCATCAACAGCCATATCTGTTAATGAACCTTGATTTTGTTTTGCCATTTCTATTAATAAAGGAATATGCCCATTTATTGTAGGATCAGGAGTCCCTACTCCTCCCCCCTTCGATAAATAATATTTACCAAACTTATCCACCAGTCTCGTCTTGATTAAAGTATTTGTTACTTCTCTTTGCTTATCGCTTGCTGTTATAGCGGCAGTTAAACCGGCGGCGTAGTGTTTAGCGTCGTAATCAAGAGCATTTTCGGGTGTAAATGAATCGGCTATTCCTGTCCCATCTTCTTTATGTGGAGCGTATTTTTCTTTTATTGCGGTATGGAACTCTGTAAAAACATCTATAGGTTGTCTTTCGTTACCCTCTTTATCTTTATATTCTCTTGACCAATCAAAAGTTTTATTAAGGGCGCCTAATTCAGCTTGATAATTATCTTCTGCTTTTAATATTTTATTTTTTTGTATATCATTAAGCAGTTTAGCTTCAAGTTTTGCTTGGGCTTTTTGCTCTTTTTGGATTTCTTCGAGTTGAGAAATACCCGATGCCGTAATAGCTTTCCCCGCTGATTCTAAACCTTCTCCACCACCAAATGCGCCTAACGGGACATTAGTTGGCCCACCTCTAGCACCGGGGTCGCTGGCAGGGCCGATTCGTTGAACATCGGTTCTGTTAGGAATCTTTGATATGTTTTTACCTAATCGTTGGTCACGCCTACGAGGCATTTGTACTGTCATGTTTTCATTCCCCAAATTTTACTTCCAGTTTGGAATAGATTTCCACCGGCTTTATAATAAGAACTTTTGACGGCTTGACGCCCTTGCATACCGTATAATCCTGCTTGTGATTTTTGATTCATAACTTCCTGTTCTAGTCGGTTTGCGTTAACATCCCCCTGATTCATTATTCTCATTGCATTTAATTTTGATTCTCCAGCGAAATCAGAAGATACGGCAAGAGCAGAACCTGCTCCGGCATCGCCTCCAGTTGTTCCAAGGAGCGCCCGTCTGGATGCCATCAGGTCACTTTGCTGTCTTGAATAATCTTGAGAATCAATTCTAGCTTGCTGTCTTGCTCTTGTAGCTTGTTGTTGAGCTATGGTAGCGTTATTCTGGGCAACTCCCGCTTGGAAAGCTGCTTGTGAACCTGCGGCTTGTCCTTGTTGGATCATACCTACTGTAGAAATAGCACCACCAATCAAAGCTAAATTAGCTGAAACAGCGGCGCCGGTTGTTGCAAAAATAGTAGCTCCACCTACCGTCCCTGCCGTGGCTCCCATAGCAACTGCCGCTCCAAAACAACAACATTTTTTCTCGAATAATTCTTCTACATCAAACTTGTCTAACAGCATGAGATTTATTACCTTCGTGTGAATATAAAATAGTGTTGTCAGAAACGGTGATTTCCTGTTCCAGACAACGCCGTTTAATATGTTCAATCCATTTAGGATTATGCGGGCGTTTGTATCCCCACGTTTCTGGGGCAACCCCTACTATATCTATACCAGTAAAATCTATGTCATTATCAAACGGCCCAAGGATGGGGACGATTGATACTGCCTTCTTTTTCGCCGGTATCCCTTTTAGAATATCTATTCTCCAAGCATACTCCCCCGATTCTACGGGTACTGTTAATTGAATATTATCCGTCCATTTAAAATTAAAATGTAACAAGGCAGTTCTGGCAATTCTCTTTGTTCCTACAGAAAAAGAGTGCCAATGTGCTTTATTCATTATTTCAAAAACTTTTCTTTGAAACTCTAATGTTACGTCATTATGAAAAAGATCAGAACCGAACGCAACTTCATAAGTAGAAGGTTCGGGATTCATTAAAGGGTCTTCTAAAACCTCTTCGTGCGCTACAGGATCATAACTTTTCCCCTTGTCTACATACTCCCAATAAGAGGGACAACTATTACAGCCGGTAGAAAGTCTATAACATCCTGTTACAACGGGCCAGTTTAAAACTTCTTTCGGAAACATCATATTGCCCACGCCCTTTCTATATTGGGGTTATCTACATATACTAACCCATCTTTGCCTTGTGCTATAGCGACTTCTGGGCTAGCCATAATTGCTGATGTTAAACCAAAAGCGTCTGGATGTACATTCTCTACATTTATTAACACTAAATCTCCAGAGTTAGCTTCGTCCGGTCTAATCTCCGGATATCGCATATCCTTCATAATCTTTTCTGTTGTTTCTGGAAGCCCACCTCCGCCAAATTGTTTTAGTAATTTAAACGCCTGTTTTTTTGTTTTGTATTTTCCTCTAAACCAATGTGCAGGATCGGAGCCATTCATCGCATTAATAGCATCACTGGCAAAAAGTGAACAATCTGTAAACCCCCATTTTAATGGAGAGGTATCTCGTACAGCTATAAAATTAATCAGTCTATCAGGCCAGTCAGCGTATCTTTGCATATTGTACCCTTTTAATCTTTTATACTAAAGCATTAATCTTGACTTCAGGAGCAATCGCCAAAATAGTAAATGGGGCAGGATCATTACTCTCTATATAAATTCTTGGATCTGTCTCCCAGTTACCGTCAAATTCTACCGCCAGTTCTCCTGTATATAGCGGAGTTCCCGTATCCATATAATCGGAAACCTCTCTTAAATCATTCTTAGTCAGTTCGGAAGGACTTGGCCCGTATTCTATAGTGTGACTATTAAGAAGAACAAAAGTTACTCCGCTAAATCGTTTTGTTTTTCCAACTGAAGTTCCTGCTTTATTCCCGCCTTCTATTTTTAATGTAGCTAATTTGTGTGTAAAACTTAATCCAATTTGTACTTTAGAAGCTGCATTATCTAAAGTAATATTACCACTAGAAACCACTTTATCCGATTGTACAGCGGCATTCGCCCATACTTTAACCGTTTGTCCTTCTAAATGGTCAAGTCCCGTAATAATAGTTGCTGCTGTTCCATCGTAAGTAATACAAGAATCACTATATGTAGCGTCATCAGCCTCGTGGGGGGCTTCGTGATCTCTTTCGAACATTTCAATATATCGAACTGTTGCAGAATTGATAGTTCTTTTAATTTGAACCCAAACCTCGTCTCTATTTGAAGAGTCGTGGGTCTGTCCCGCCCCATTTGCTCCTGCTATTACCGCTACACTTTCAACTATAGCATCCCCTGTTCCGAAAGACCCACCAAGAATATGTCTTGACCATCCGACAACATCTTCCTGTCTTCGAAATGTCATAGCGGGTAATTGACCGTCTTCTCGTACAACCCATACTTGAGAATCGGGTTCCTCTGCATGATCCATTTCCACTATCCCACTTGTTGTTATATGTTGAGCTAACCGAGTCATATCAAATGCTCGATACCCGTCTGTTTCAAAAGTAAACCCAAACTCTCTAATTTTCCGTTTTGCCCGTTGGACAAATAACACTATATTATCTACTCGTACTGGAACAACTTGCGCTGACCCATGTGTTGTTTGACGTCTAACGGTAACATCGGATGGAGTAATAACTGCGCCTGTAGAAGATGGTACCCACTCACCACCTGTTGTACCAATCGATAAAGTATCTTCTCCAGCCGACATCCAGCGGATAGCATTAACATTATCTGCCGAAATCGTAAAATCTAACGCATCGTCATCTTGAACTGTTCCATCGAAAGTTCCAGTAGTAGGATCACTATCTGGAGAATGATATTCAAAATTTCCTGTTTGGGACGCCCAGAATGTTTGAGGTTGATCCGTGTTTCCAGCGGCATATAATCGTTGTTCAAAAAAAGCCCCTGTAGATGGATACCCAGTAGTACCTGACCAAGACCCGAGTCTCCAGTCTGTTTCTGCGCTAGTAACCGAAAAGGTTCTCTCCACATCAACAGTAACACTAGCAGTTCCACCAACAGCCGTAATAACGCCCCAACCCCAATTCGTAGAACTTCCTGTTAGCCGTATTGATCTCCCGATATCGGTGGCTAAAAAACCCGATCCACCATTAATCCCGTTTGTAGAGGAAGCTGTCATAGTGATGCCTAATCCTGTTGCTGCACTAGGAGTTAGAGTAGTTGTCGTAGCATTCGTAGGAAGCCACGGGCCATCTTGCCACGGGACTTCTATAAGTGACCATGTTGTATGTCCACGCCGTTCTAATCTGTATGTTGGATATAATTCGTGAAACATATACAAAATATCGGCTGATTGTGGGCCTTCAATCTGATATAGGTTTGCTTCAGCGTAAGGAGTAACTAATTCTACAGGAGCATTATCTAGTAAAGCTACATTATCTATTTGTATAGTTTTGCCCAATTCGCTTATAAACTGAACATAAAAATCTGCCGCAGTAGCGGTAAAGGAGTAACAATGATACCCAACTTCAGCAATAAAATCGTTGACTATCTGTATGCCAGAAGATGAAGTTCCAACTCTAAATAAAACATAATCTCCCGGCGCCCCCAATACTTGAAATTGTATAACGTGTTCTATTGCGGAAGAATTTGCTACTGTCTGTTCCGCATGAGCGTTAGTAGTACCGTTAGAAACCAGATTTAATCTATTATTAGTAGCGTCGTGGGCAATAGATGATCCTGCACCCGATTGATCTGTCCAGCTAGTAATTCCGGAAGGGAATGTTCCGTTAGTAATCGAAGCGGTTATATTAGGAACATTAATCTGTCCTTGGTTTCTGTAAAACCTTATATAGTAATTTCCCACCTCCAGAATATAATTTTGTGTTGTGGAAAATTCGAATTTCTTGAGGCGGGATTTTATGGTAGCTCCTGTCTTAGTAGAAGCAATATAGCGAGTTCCTGCTCGGCGCATAGCTCCCCCTTCTGGGAGAGGAACAAGATTCTCCATTGTTGCTAATCCACTAGGGTATTTATTAAAATCTACTCTAGCAGCAAGGCGGGGAGTTAACTCTCCCGTATTCATGGACGGAGTAATTGGGTGGACTTTGGGCATTATTGAAATCCATTTCTAGAATTTGCCCATGAGCCTCTTGGTCGGGGTTCTGGAAAAGAACCCATAGCATCTACAGATTTTGCTTTTGCTAAATCTTTTTCAGCCCTCGCCGCAAGTTGATCCTCAAGAACATTAGAATTTGCGATTGTAATTGCTAAGTTTCTGGCTAATGCAGAAGATAACGCAATACGAAATGAAGGTGGCATCAAATTGGGGTTAGTTTCCCTTTTGACGTACGTTAAATAAACAGCCGCACTATCTGTTGTAAGAACTTTTTGTCCGGCTAATTGTTCTTCCCGATAATTAATTGTACCAAATCCGCCATCATTATCATGGACGGATATAGTATAAATCCAATCGGAGGGAAGTGCATAACCATAATCAAATTTAAAACTAGGCGTAGTAGTTAGTCTTGCTAACTCAACTCGTTGGGTAGCAAAATTCCACGGGAACTCAAGAAGATTATCTCTAATCTCCGAATAAATATCACTAATAGCATTTGCATTTGGAGTGGCTTGAGTAAAAGAGGTTATCCTAGTACCCCCAACCAATCGTAATGCGACGTTTGCTACGTCGGTTTCACTAGGCATACAAAACTCCTTTTAAGCCATAGCAGGTAGAGGTTTATCCCCCCGTGCAACAGCATGGGCTTCCGCCTTATTATCTATTTCACAAACAGGTTTTCCATCAGCAGTAATAACATATGTTCGTTTTCCCAGATTCCATTCTACTGCTCCAGTACCAGAAATGAATTCTGGGGGAGATTCTGCCGGGGGTTTTTCTTCTATTACCGTTCCTCGTGGGAATCTTTTAATTTTGTCGCTTAAAGGATGGAACTCTACATTATATCCTGTTTTGCTTTTTACAACTTCTAATACAATTCCTTCGCATAAAGAAAGAATACGGTTTTGTCGGATTTCAATCATCCGTACCATATCCCCAGCCATGAGATTTCCCCCCATCGTGTTAAAAAATCCTTCTTTAAAACACTCTTTAATTTCGTGCTGGTCACAAATATAATTCCAGACTTTGCCAAAATTACCGTCTTCCGGTTTATTCAACCGATGTGCTTTCGCCTTTATCATACTTTCTCCTTTTAAAAATAATGAAAATGCAGGTTTCCCCCCGAGGAGGAGGAACGAAGGAAAACCCGCACTTCACGTTATACTACTTAGTCACTATCAGTTACAGTAGCCGCAAATACATTAGACGTATCAACAACACCAGCAGCACTTACCGCATTAACGATATGAGTACCGTATGTTGAAATAGTTCCCGTACGAATAGCAGTACCCCAAACTACAACATAAATAATGTCGCCAATCTCAAAATTTAGATCGTCGTCAGAATTATCGAAGTAGGTTGCAGCATCTACAGCCGTATGAGCGTCCATAGTATCATAGCGGTAAAAACCATAACCATTGACACTTGAGATCAATGCTAGGTTGTCGCCATTAAAAGCCATGATTAAATCCTCTCTAAAAAGTATTAATAATTATGATTATGAAGTTGGAATAGCAGCAGTATCATCGACGTTTCCTTCGATAACTCCACCGTCATCAATCATTACAGAATTACCGGACATTGCATGATTTACAAAATGCGCTGCTCGATCACCATGCCAAGTGATATCTGCGCCAACAGAAGTTTCACCAGACATCGTACCTGCAAGATTCCCCGGGGCTTTACCCGAAGCATAACCAACTGCCGATTT
>Ga0257121_1001485_pt1 | contig 17602 bp, 17 predicted proteins | sample SI106_100metaG_FD_190180 | JGI IMG/M metagenome (GOLD analysis project Ga0257121, IMG submission 190180) | Marine microbial communities from Saanich Inlet, British Columbia, Canada - SI106_100 | ecosystem: Environmental > Aquatic > Marine > Inlet | place: Canada: British Columbia | collected... | reverse complement strand
TGAAGGGATTCAGCAAGCTTGGATGAATTTTGGAATTTCAACTGGAATAGACCCACAAATTTTTTCATTGATATGGGCTCTTTTTTATACATTTTTTATCTACTTAATTATTAAAGAAATGTACAAGCGAAAGATTTTTGTAAAGATTTAGTTAATAATCACGATCCAATTAACTGTACCAGAGTATGTTTGGCCCCCAGTAACTGTCAAAGTAAATTCACTATCTGAAGTATTTATATTGCTAATATATATTGCATTTGTAGAGTTTCCTGTTAAGGTGGTAAAAATTCTCGATGTAGCTTTTAATCCTGGAACAGAGTCTACTGTTATACTACTCCCGCTTAAAGTTGCAGTTCCAAAATATATTCCTAATGAGTTTAATGCAGTAGGCCCAGACTCTACAACAAAATTAGAACCATCTCCAACTATAATATTTCCATCTGTAACAGCCAAAGCTGAAACATCTGCTAATTGAGCGTCAAACGCTTGTATATCTGTACCTGTCTCTAAGTCTAAATCTGACTTTAACTCAGCTGCGCTTCTACCCTCAATACCGTCTGCAGTAAACTTTGCAAAATCATCATCTGCTGCATCACCATCATCAACTTCTAATAAATTATTATCTGCTATTCCGATGGTTTGTTGAGCAAGTACGTTCGAGCCTATAACTAATCCTAAATCTGTCTTTAACTCAGTTGCGCTTCTACCCTCAATACCGTCTGCAGTAAACTTTGCAAAATCATCATCTGCTGCACCACCTGTTTGATCTACTTTAAGTGAGTTAGTGTCATCAATACCAAAAGTTAAAACATCTGTTGCTGCAGCCGTACCTAATCCTAATGTAGTTCTGGCTGTAGCAGCGTCTGCATCATCTATTAATGTGCTTCCAAATATTGAAACATTGGCTGCTGGTAATGCAGCATCAGCAGTAACTCCTTGTGCAGCTGTGGCATAATCCCCAGAAGCTGTTGTCGCAACTGTACCTAGTCCTAAAACTGCTCTTGCAGAAGCAGGGTCATTTGCGGTTATTACTCCAACCATTAATGCGGTATTTGACCCTGTTCCTCCGTTAATAACTGGCAATATACCGTCAACATCGTCAACTAAATCTACTTGACCAATAGTTAATTCTTGATTGTTTAGCGTTATATAATCATTGCCTGTTAACTTTAAGCTATTTCCTGAATACAAAGCATATGGCACGCTTAAAAGCTGCGAAGTATCTTCAATTAAATAATTACTACCACCTAATGGATCGACTTCAACCTTTAAAAAATATTGTCCCGTAGACCAATCAATCGACGAGAAATTATCGGAGGAAGTTCCATCTCCAATAATTAAAGTAACCAAACCATTTTGATTAGTATCACCCGTATGTGTTTCGCTATAAACAGACGATCCGGTAGAAGAGTCTTGTAAAATGGTTAATCTAAATCCTATTACTGCTGAAGTCAAAACAGCTCCATCTGAGCCTCTAACAATAGACTGATAAGTAAATTTTTCTGGTGATTGAGAATAAATTTGAATGCAATAAAAAATAAAATATATATATAAACTTTTCTTCATATAGCTTTTGTAACTGCCCTATTAAATATAATCTTTTTATATGTTTTTCTCCATCTCAAGTTAAAATTCAAAAGTTATTATTTCTTGTCTAAAATTAATTTAAAAGTAGTAACTGAACCGCAAATATTTGTTATTGTTAAAAAATATAATGCTGATGAAAATTGGGATAAATCTAATTGTGTTTTATTTGACTTAAGTGTTTCAGACCAAACTACTCTCCCTAATAAATCTGAAACAATTAGCTCAACATTGATTCTGTCCCAATTTATTAAATCAATATTGACCAATCCTCTTGATGGATTTGGTGAAGCGATAATTTGAACTTTCTTATTGGTTATACAACTAGCTATAAAGTACTGCTGAACCCCATGATTTAAAGTTATAGCCTCATCCCCAAATAGCATTGACGTTGGATTCACTTGAGTCACTATTAATTGTCCTACGCTATAACTAAATGATCCATTTGAATTTTTTGCATCCCCTCCTGTTCCACCAATTACTTGTTGTGAAAAACCAATAATAGAAAATATTCCAAATAATATGTTAATTAACGCATGCTTCATCATTAAATGGAAAGGAAGAGTGGTGAAGTGTAATTCTAAGATTTCCTTTCGAATCTTGAATATACAAAAAAGTATATTCTATTTTAACCTTAATCCCGTTAGGATCGGTAAAAAAATAATTTCCCATAGCAATAGCGCTTTCTTCATTTACAATTACAGAAACATTCTCAAATTTGACTTGAATCCAAGGTTGAAAAGCAAAACCAGTGTCTTCCTTGTAGTTGTCGTTCCCTGCAATAAAATAAGATTTTGCTGCTTCAAAATTTAGTCTAAATTGAATTTTTGCTGCTTTAGTTGGTTTAAACAAAACCTCTCCTAAATCAAAAGCATAGAGCTCATTAAGCATATCCTCTGTTGCTTTTTCGCAAGATTCTCTGTCTTTTTTAAGCGATCCTATTTTGATTAAGTTTTCCCCCCATTTGGACTGAACTAACTCAATGTCTTTTATCGAAATCATCTTTTATTAAGTCTAATTTGATGTCAAATTTAATTATTTCTATGGATTCTCTTAATTTTTAATTATTGTATTAAATTTACAAACTAAAATTAGTCCATGAGTAAATATTCTATTACTGTTTCAAAAAAAGCAAGATATTATCAAATAGGAGAAGCTAGTCCTTCGATTAAAAAAGTTTGGATTGTCTTACACGGATATGCTATGCTTAGTGAATTTTTTATAAAAAAATTTCAAAATTTAGATGATGGCAATACTTTAATTGTAGCTCCAGAAGCATTAAATCGATTTTATATAGATGGTCAATACAGTAGAGTGGGAGCCAGCTGGATGACCAAGGAAGAAAGAATAACCGATATTAAAGAAAATAATGCTTATTTAAATTCTTTAGCAAAACAGGTTTTTGATAAAATTGGGCATACTAATTTTTCTTTAAATGTGCTAGGATTCTCTCAAGGAGGAGCTGCAGCATGTCGATGGGTTTTTTCATCCCCAATTAAATTCAATAATTTAATTCTTTGGGCTGGTGACATCCCAAAAGATACTCTAACGGTTGAGAATAAAAAAAAGTGGTCTACAATTAATACGCATTTAATTATGGGGACACAAGACTTTCTGATTCCAGAGGAAATGAAAGCGCAATTCGAAGACTTAATTAAAAAATATGGAATAAATTATTCCCTAACTAAATATGATGGAGGCCATAAGATTTACCCTGATGTTTTGCTTAAACTTTCAAAAGATTTATAATTATGAAAGTTTGTTTACAAAAATTAGAGAAAGAGCGCCTGTCGCTTTTTGAAGATTTAAAAAATTTAGATGACAATAAGCTTAACTTTTGTAATAATGGGTGGTCAATTAATCAAATTCTTTATCATGTTTGGCTCGCAGAATCTTCAGCTGAAAAATATATCAGAAAAAAAACACAGTTTCCAGAAACTATTATAAAAATTAAGCTTAGCGCTTACGTTCGCTCTTTTATCTTTAAATTATTTCTTAATCTAGGGTTTAAAGTAAAAGCCCCTAAAATAGTAACTGATTTCCCTAAAAAAATAACCCTGGATGACTTAAATAAAAAATGGATAAAATCTAGGGAATCTTTTGATTCGCTAATTGATTTTCTAAATGATACGCGCTTAGCTAACAAAGCTATTTTTAATCATCCTGCGCTAGGCAGGCTAAACTTAAATCTGACTCTTTATTTTTTTAAAATACATTTCAGACATCATCAAAAACAAATCATAGCTTTAAAAAAATAGCTTTAAGCTATTTTAAAGACCTCCTTTTCTTTGTGGACTTCTTTGAGTTGGCCAGTTTCTTTGTTTTCCAGTTCTTGAATCGATTGGCATAATTATTCTTTCTCTAGATGTTTTACTGTCATCTTCACTAGCCATATATGCGAGAACTGCTGTAAGAATTACATTATTTCTAACATCATCAAAAATAATTTTATCATAAGTATCTCTATTAGTATGCCAAGTGTAATTCCAATAAGACCAGTTTAAAGAACTTAAGCTAAAGGCAGGAACTCCTGCAGCAACAAAAGACGCATTATCTGATCCACCACCACTTGGACTTCCAGGATATGAGGTTTTTATATGCTTGGTTACATCTTTTGGAACAGAATATAACCATCTGGACATGAATTCATAAGAATGTAAAAATCCTGCTCCGCTTATATTAACTACTCGACCCGTTCCATTGTCCTGATTAAAAACTGCCTGAGTATTTTCTACAATTTTAGGAAAATCTTCAACAAATGCTCTAGACCCATTCAATCCTTGCTCTTCACTTCCCCAATGGCCAACTAAAATCGTTCTCTTTGGATTAGGATACATTTTCTTTAAAACTCTCATAGTTTCCATCATAACTAATGAGCCTGTTCCATTGTCAGTTGCTCCAGTGCCACCATCCCAAGAGTCAAAATGAGCTGATAAAATCACATATTCTTCAGGTTTTTCAACTCCTTTAATTTGAGCAATCGTATTAAAAGTTGGTACAATTCCTAACTCTTTTGATTGCGCTATTACTTTGATTTTAGGCTGATCTCCATACTCAACCATTCGATATAACATGGTGTAATCTTCTAACTCTAAATCAATAGTTGGAATTTTTTTAGCTCTTGAGCTAAAAATTTTATTTACCCCAAATCCTCTTGACCAATTGGAAGAAATTAGCCCAACAGATCCTGCATCTTCAATAGTTTGATTAATATTTCTAAAATTGTATCCAGACTTTCTTAAGTTCGCTCTCCACTCTTTTGTTTGATTGGCTCTTTCTTTTTTCATTTTCTCAAACGATTCTGGAGTGGCAAATTCTTCCCAGTTATAATCTGGTCTTCCAGTAGGCTGCTTCATATCAATCATAACAAATTTTCCTTTAATACCTTCAAGCCAACTATCGAATTCAGATTTGTCAGATACCATAGGTATTACCTCTAATTCTGCAGTTACTCCCTTTTTTTTAGTTGAAGAACTCCAGGCTAATTGCATTCCTGTCAAACTTCTTTTTCTAGGATGAACCATCTCTATATGAGTTGATATCCTTTCCCATCCTCTCCATTCTCCCCACTGGTGAAGTCTAGATGAAATCCCCCACGAATTATATTTATTTACTGCCCAATCATGAGCGTTTTTCATTTGAGGAGTCCCCACTAGCCTAGGACCTACAACATCCAATAATTCATGGGCTAGTTTTTCCAATTGAGAATTGTTTGTGGCTTCTTCCACAATATTATCAATTGTTTCATTTTGAGCATTAACGATTAAAGAAGTAAATAGGAATATTAAGAGAAAATATTTTTTCATGATTAGTGATATTAAATTTTAAATGAAAGGTATTAAATTTATACCAACTAAATAAAAAAATTATTATGATCTCCAGTCTCAATCATGTGCTTAGAAGTAAAAACAAAAAGCCTATTGTATATGATGTTTATTATACAAAAAATCGTGTCAAAAAACCATTAATTATTTTCTGCCATGGTTATAAGGGGTTTAAAGATTGGGGCGCATGGAATTTAGTAGGAAAAGAGTTCGCCAAAAACAATTTTTTCTTTGTAAAGTTTAATTTTTCATATAATGGAGGGACTTTAGAAAACCCTATAGATTTTCCTGACTTAAATGCTTTTGGCAATAACAATTATTCCCATGAATTAGATGATTTAGAGCGAGTCTTAAGTTATTTTAAAAAGGGGAAACATCTTTTTAAAAATATTGATTTAAACAATATTATTTTAATTGGCCACAGTAGAGGTGGCGGCTCTGTGCTTATAAAAGCTTCGGAAAATTCCATAATTAAAAATGTAATTAGCTGGGCAGGAGTCAGTGATTTTAAAATTCGATTTAAAAAAGAAACGAGCGAAGAATTTAAAGAATGGAAAAAAACAGGAGTAATGTTTGTAGAAAATTTGCGAACAAAACAATTCATGCCGCATTTTTTTCAATTTTATAAAGATTTCAAAGAAAATGAAGATCGGTTTAATATTCAATCTGCGGTAAAAAAACTAACCATTCCATACTTAATTATTCATGGAGAGAAAGATCAATCGATCCTTCCGATTGAAGGCAAGAATTTATTGTCTTGGAATTCCAACAATAAATTTGAATTAATTAAAAATGGAAATCATACTTTTTCTGCAAAACATCCGTGGAAATCCAATTCTCTCCCAATTGAATTAAAAAAAGTTGTGAACTCCACAATTAATTTTATTAAATCCAATATTAGCTTCTAATAAATGCTACACTTTTAATGATTGCATGTAATTGAAATTGTCCTTAGCTGACTCAAATTGACTGGTGTCTCTATAAGCCTCTTGCTCAATTATATGCCTTGAAAGGCCTTTTGTTTTTCCATGAGCTAAAATAGACGAGAAATCGATAGACCCTTTTCCAAGTGTACAAGATTCAAACTTATTTTCTGAAAGGCTTAAATAATCTTTAACGTGACAATATTTAAATCTTTCGGGATGTTTATTAAACCATTCTATGGGGTCTTCCCCTGCTGCTACAACCCAATAAATATCCATTTCAAAATCAACTAAACTTTTATCTGTGTTGTTCATTAAGACATCTTGAAGATATTCTCCTTCAATTTTTTCAAAAGAGTAAGCATGATTATGATAGGCAAATTTTGTTCCATTATTTTTTGCAATCTGGCCACATTTATTAAACCTTGCGGCATGTCTTTTAAAAGCGTCTATTTTTTTGCCTCCACCAAGGCTTGGACATATTAAATACTCCATCCCAATTTCACCTGCCTCTGCAGACTTCTTATTAAAGCTTTCTAAATTATCTGTATTACCACAATGACTAGAAATCATTTTCATTCCTAAATCATCAAGGTATTTTTTAAATTCTATGTTTGTCATTCCCCAAAAAAGGCCAAATTTTCCTTCATATCCTTCAATATATTTATATCCATATGAGGCTAATTTTTCTAAAGTGCCTTTAGGGTCTTTTGTCATTTCGTCTCTTAAAGAATACAATTGTATCCCAAAAATGTTTTTCTTAATACTATAATTAGTAGTACATGCATTTAAGGCAAATGGGGTCACCATAGATGTCGTGATTATTGAAGTTTTTAAAACAAAATCTCTTCTTTTCATTTTTTTAATGTTATAATGAGCATTCTTTATCATCGAAGATATGTAAAATCATCAAAACATAACTAGTAGATTAAGATTTACTATATTTAGTATTCACAAAAATGTTATCATTATGAAAAAATTATTATTATTATTTACTTTAAGTTTCTTGGCTTCGTGCAATAACACTGCTGTTCAAAAAGTAGCATCGTCACTATCTCCAGACGCAGAGATTGTAGAGGTTGAGGTTAATACTCCTGCAGGATATTTATCTACAGCTAACGGCAAAACTGATGCTTATGACGGGGATCCTTCAAATTTAGAGCTATGGGATAAATATATCGACGCTCATAACAACAAAGACTTAGATGTTATTCGTGAAATGAATGCAGATTCAACACAACAGTTTGGCAGTTTCAAAGTTTTTGATGCCTTCGGCGATCTTGTCGATGGTGTTGATAGCCATATAGAAAAATTAAGTGGATGGTTTGAAGCTGAAAATCCACAATGGAATACATTCTTTTCTTATACTATGAAAGTTGATGGTCAGATTGGTGAGTGGGTAATTTCAGGCCATAGACTTAAAAGAACTGTTGATGGTGAAGAAAAAATGAGTGTTGATTTGGCTGATGTCTATATTGAGGATGGCAAAATAGGTGCTTTTTATATTTATACTAGGGCTGTTCCGCCGCCGCCGCCAGCTGAATAATTAACTAGATACAAAAAAAAAGCCCTGTCTTAAAAAGACAGGGCTTTTTTAATTTTTAATAAGAATAAATTAGCTTGTTTTAATAGGCAGTGATGGATTTTTGATCCAATTAAATAACGAACTTAAAATTCCGTAAAAGAAGCTATAAAAAGCTAATGCTACGTAAAGTTGTGCTAAAATAATTGCCACTTGAACATATTGCCAGCCAACTGCTAATGCACCGTCAAGGTTATATCCTGTCGCTTCAGATCCAGTAACATCCCACGCAAAGAAGTCACCAATAAATCCTCCAACAAAATCAAGACCAAGCATAGCCGTGAATGCAGCCATAGCGTCTACAGGCAAAGCATATGAATATGCAAAGCCATCTGTTAAATCTGCGCTAATTGACATGCCGCCAGAACCTAGCACCCATCCAATAGTTGCGCAAATAGCTCCAAATAAAGCAGCTAAAGCCGTAATATGACCAAGAGCTTTAATGTGTACAACGATGACATCTTTAAAAAAGAAATCAACAATTCCGCTTTTTGATGCAGCTAATGAGTCACCAGCAGATCTTACAACTTGAGCGATTGGAAATGCAGCATAAATTAAAACCAATGTGCATAATCCTGCGGATGCTTTGCCTAAGCCATCTGCCGCACCAAGGGCATCCAGCCCTCCAGTTACTACTGAAACTAGCATTCCTACAAGAACAACTAACGCACCAACTCTGAAAATAGTTCCAGCCCAGCCGGGTATAGAACTTTCAGAACCTTCCATCGTTGCGTTAAAGTTATTTTTAGGAAGCTTTTGATTTACCAGATTAGGTAAATCTAAAATTTGATTAATAATCTTATCCATAATATATTATTTAGTTAGATTATGAAAATACAAAAAATTTATCACTTTACTAATATTTTAACATTTATTTACATGTTTTCTAAGGAGATTCTCACTTTAAAATATCTTATTTTATGGATTAAATAATCTAATAATTATTCCTTATTATGCTTTAAGATAGATTTAATAATTCTTAAGTTTGCCATTCGTATATAAATGCGAGGTCCTATAGCTCAGTTGGTTAGAGTAGCTGACTCATAATCAGTTGGTCCCTGGTTCGAGCCCAGGTGGGACCACCCTTAAAACCCCTCTTCTTGAGGGGTTTTTTGTTTTTTAGAACCAAAAATATCCTTTGGTGTGTTTAGAGGAAGAAGATTAATAAGATTCAGATAATTCTTATATTTAGGTAGTGAGAAAACTCCTTCTACTATTATCGGTTTTGTTTGTTGTGTCTTGTTCTGATGACCCAATAAAATATACTTTAACAACATCTGTTAATCCTGTGGATAGTGGATTTGTTAGCCCTAATGGAGGGACAGTTGATGAAAGACAACAAATATCAGTAACTGCCACTCCAGCAGCTGAATATGTATTTGATAAATGGACGGGTGCTGCTTCTGGAACATCAACAACAGTTTCAGTAATAATGGATTCAGACAAATCGGTTACTGCCAATTTTGTAAAAAAGAAATATACTTTAACTGTAGAAATTGAAGGAGAAGGAACAGTAGCGGAGAAGATAATAAAGGCAGGTACTGCCACAGATTACAATAGTGGAACTGTAGTTGAACTTACTGCTACGCCGGAAGCTAGATGGGAATTTAAAGAATGGATAGGAGATTTAACGGGCACAGATAACCCTAAACAAATAACCATAGATAAAGCTAAAGCTGTTAAAGCTGTATTTGAAGCTATTCCTCCTTTTTATTTAGATACAAATGGAGTCACTATTAAAGCTAGAATTTGGGTTACTGTAGGAACTACTGGAGAACTTAATGGAGTAACTTATACTGCTGTAGATAATGCAACAATATCACAATATTCAAAAAATGATGATTTTACAAAACTGATTACTACCCTTGTGACTGATATGAGTTATATGTTTCTAAATTCAACTGCATTTAATCAAGATATAAGTAGTTGGGATGTAAGTAGTGTAACTGATATGTCTGGTATGTTTTATAATGCATCTGCATTCAATCAAGATATAGGAAGCTGGGATACAAGTAGTGTTACTAATATGAGACAGATGTTTTGGAGTGCTAGCACTTTTAATCAGGATATTGGAAGTTGGGATGTAAGTAGTGTAACTGATATGTCTGGTATGTTTTATAAAACTGCATTCAATCAAGATGTAAGTTTTTGGGATGTAAGTAATGTAACTGATATGAGTGGAATGTTTAATGGGGCAACAGTTTTCAACCAAGATATTGGTAGATGGGATACAAGTAAGGTGACTAATATGAGAAATACGTTTCGTTCTGCAACTGCATTTAATCAAGATATAAGTAGTTGGGACGTGAGTAAGGTGACTCATATTAGTCATATGTTTATTAATGCAACAGCATTCAATCAAGATATTGGAGATTGGGATACAAGTAGTGTAACTGATATGTCTTATATGTTTTATAGCGCAACTACATTCAACCAAGATATTGGTAGTTGGGATACAAGTAAGGTGACTAATATGAAAAATATGTTTTATAGCGCAACTACATTCAACCAAGATATTGGTAGTTGGGATACAAGTAAGGTGACTAATATGAAAAATATGTTTTATAGCGCAACTACATTCAACCAAGATATTGGTAGTTGGGATGTAAGTAGTGTAACTGATATGTCTGGTATGTTTTGGATGGCAACAGTTTTCAATCAAAATTTAACCAAATGGTGCGTAACAAATATTACATCATTACCTCCATATTTTAACAATCTTTCAGCTTTAACAGAAGCCAACCTCCCTATTTGGGGAACTTGTCGACATTAACTTCTTTTAATTCAGAAAACAACCCTTGGGAGCAATCCTTATATTACGATTTAAAAAATCCTTATATTTATCCAAAGTAGAAATAATATATATTTCATGGATATAAATGCACCATTAAATAGCTTAGAAGATTGGGAAGATGATTTAGTTAAGCGTTACCCAGAAGCACACAAAAAGCAAAAGGAAGACTATAGAAATTACAATGATTCTCCAAGAGATGAATTGGTCAGAAATTTTTATAAAATTAACCATCAATTTCAAACCTATAATTTTGTAGTTGCCAAACAAAATGAATTCCTCTCTTTGGATAAGAAAAAAATGTCTGTTTGGGATGCATTAGATTATCTCAATACCTTAGTTGATGATAGTGATCCTGATATTGAATTGGATCAATTACAACATTTACTTCAAACATCAGAGGCCATTCGTCAAGACGGTCATCCTGATTGGTTTGTACTCACAGGTCTTTTACATGATTTAGGTAAAGTTTTATGTCTCTACGGCGAGCCTCAGTGGGCAGTTGTTGGTGATACCTATCCCGTAGGTTGTAAGTTTTCTGATAAAATTGTTTATCCTGAATTTTTTACTAAAAATTCGGACTTCTCCGATGAACGTTACAATACCAAATTTGGAATATATTATGAAAACTGTGGTTTAGAAAATGTGAAAATGAGCTGGGGACATGATGAATACCTATACCATGTAATGAAAGATTATTTGCCCAAACCAGCACTTTATATTATTCGATATCATTCATTTTATGCACAACACCGTGAAGAAGCTTACGCTCATTTGATGAACGAGGAAGATCACGAAAACTTTGAATGGGTGAAGAAATTCAACCCCTATGATTTGTATTCAAAAGTTTCTGTTCCACCAGATGCGAAAGCTTTACGACCTTATTACGAAGATTTAATTGATAAATACCTTCCTAAAGAGCTCATTTTTTAACTGAATTTTAAATGATTAAGATTGGTATTGTTGGCTTAGGAAGAATCGGAAAAGTTCATCTTTTTAACATTCAACAACTCATCTCAGGGGCTAGTGTTATAGCAGCTTGCAGTAGGAGTGAGAAAAGCCTCGAGTATGCCAAAAAACATAGTGTAAAAGGGCTATTCACTTCCTTCGATGACATGCTATCTGAGGGTGGAATTGATGCAGTTATCATCGCATCACCTACCGCACTTCATTTTGAACATTTAAAGTTGGCCATAGCAGCTGGAAAGCATATTTTTTGTGAAAAGCCGATAGACTTATCAATTGAAAATGTTAAGGAAATAAAAAGTTTATTAGATGCAAACCCAGTCAAGTTTATGGTTGGTTTCAACCGAAGGTATGACCCGAATGTTTTAAAAATAAAAAAAGAATTGAATGAGGGTAGATTGGGAGCGCCCCAGTCTGTTAAAATTATCAGTAGGGATCCTGGTCCTCCACCTATGGAATATATCAAAACTTCGGGAGGGCTATTTTTGGATATGGCTATTCATGATTTTGATTTAGCAAGATATTTAATGAATAGTGAAATAACAGAGGTATATTCCACAGCGAGTATTTTTGGGGATCTTCCTTTAGAGACTGTTGAGGATGTGGATACAGCAGTAACTATTTTAAAATTTAAAAATAAAGGTTTTGCAACTATAGAAAATAGCAGGAACAGTACTTATGGCTATGATCAGCGTATTGAGGTTTTTGGTGAGAAAGGGTTGCTTTCAGCTCAAAATAAGTCAGACGATAGTGTTTATTTTGCCAACAATAGTGGATTTCACAGACCCAAACCAGTTGGATTTTTTATTGAGCGTTACAAGGAATCTTATATCAATATTTTAGATTCTTTTGTACAGTGTTTAGAGCAAAATAAGGATTTAGAATTAACATTTCAAGATGGACTTCAATCATTAGCTATAAGTCTTGCTGCTAAAAAATCAAGCAAACAAAACCGAACGGTTTTACTTTCAGAAATCATTTAAGCCATGTTTACTTTTACTACTTTTTTAGCCTATACATTGTTTGTAGCAATCTATGCATGGTATCGATTAAGGAAGGAAAAATTGACCTCCCAAGATGGTTATTTTTTGGGTGGAAGAAGTTTGACTGGTATAGTCATTGCTGGTTCCATGTTACTAACAAATATTTCTACCGAACATCTGATCGGGATGAATGGTTCTTCTTATAAAAATGGCTTTATTGTGATCGGTTGGGAGGTAACTTCTGCTCTTGCCCTAGTTGCAGCTGCAGTCTATTTTATACCTAAATACCTGCAAATGGGACTGACTACTATCCCCGAGTATCTGGAAAATAGATTTGACGGTATGCTGAGGTCTTATGTTGCTTTTTTCCTAATGATTTCTTTTGTGGTGACACTCCTTCCTATAGTCCTTTATACTGGGGCAATAAATTTAGAAAGTATATTCAATATTTCCGAAGTACTTGAAGTCTCAAAAGATGAGGCGCTATTGATTACAGTAATTATTGTTGGCTTAATCGGTTCATTATACGCCATTCTAGGAGGGTTAAAAGCCGTAGCAGTTTCAGATACCATAAACGGTTATGGATTACTTATCGGAGGTTTGGCAGTCCCGTTTTTAGCTTTACTGAGCATAGGAGAGGGGAATCCTATGGAAGGATTAACTAAAGTTTTTAATCATGCCCCTACTAAGTTCAATGTCATAGGGGCCAAAGATTCAGTACTTCCTTTTGAAGTACTTTTTACAGGTTTGATTGTGAATCAAATTTACTTTTGGTGTATGAATCAAACCATTATCCAACGCGCCTTGGGTGCTAAAAACTTGAAGGAGGCACAAAAAGGATTGCTTTTTACAGGGCTTCTTAAAATTTTTATTCCCCTAGTTATTATTCTGCCTGGTGTGATTGGCTTTTATTATTTCGGCGATTCGTTATATGAAAATCAAGATATGGTATATCCTGAAATCATCAAAAAAGTTTTACCGGCTAGTTTTGTTGGAATTTTTGCTGCTATTGTCATGGGAGCAGTTTTGAGTACATTCAATAGTGTGCTTAATAGTTCTGCAACCATTTTTAGTTTAGATTTATACAAAAGACATTTCAATCCAGATGCCTCTGATAAAAGATTGGTTTATATTGGTAAACTAACTTCTTCCATACTTGCCGTTTTCGCCATTGTAGTTGCCCCCTTTGTCGCTAAAGCTCCCGATGGATTGTATCAACTCTTACAGCAGTTGAATGGTATTTTCTTCATTCCAATAGCCTCCATTATGTTAGCGGGCTTTTTCACAAAAAATATTTCCGCGTTAGCAGCAAAGGTTGCTCTGTTTGTAGGCTTAACTTTTTATCTTTTAGCGAGCTTTGTTTTCGATACAGGGATTCATTTTGTTCATATTTGGGGGATCGAATTTATTTTGAATTTGTTAGTGATGTATATAATTTCTTACTATTATCCGAATAAGAATAAATTTAAAATCAGTGATTTAAAACTGGTTAAAATGGAACACTGGAAGTACACCAAACCCTTCTCTATTTTTCTTTGCGTGGTTACTTTAATAATCTATATTACCATGGGTTCCATTAATGGTTGAGAATCATTTAAGGCCATCAAATACGCGTATTTACAGTAGCTGAAAATCCGATTAACTTTTCTATTTTTACGTATGCCAATAGTTGACCTAGGTATTTGGTATCTTACTAGTTATTATATTTCGTTTTTAACACTAAAAATTTATTAAAATGAAAAGGAGAGGCTTTTTGATAAAATCTTTAAAGGGCAGTTTTATTGTTTCTCTTCCATTGCCATTATCATCTTTCAACATAACTCGAAATAACAAATTAAAGATTGGTATAGTTGCAGATGTTCATCAAGACATAATTCATGATGGGCTCTCTAGGTTGAGTTTTTTTATAAATGCTATGAAAAAAAGAAAACCTAATTTCATTATTCAGCTTGGAGATTTTTCTTTGCCAAGAAAACAAAACCAACCTTTTATTGATCTATGGAACTCGTTCTATGGCTCTAATTATCACGTTTTAGGAAATCATGACATGAGAGATTTTGGATACACAAAAAAAGAAACGATGGATTGGTGGGGGATGCAAAACAGGTATTATTCTTTCGATTATGAAAATTTTCATTTTATTGTGCTAGATGGTAATGATGAAAATCCTAAGCCTTGGAATGGATATGTGCGTTATATTGGCTCAGAACAAAAAAAATGGTTAATTAATGATCTTAAAAACAATTCTAAACCTTGTATATTATTTAGTCATCAAAGTCTTGAAGCACCAGGTGGCATAGCTAATGGAGATGAAATTAGAAATATCCTAGAAAACTCAACAATAAAGCCTGGACAATCAAAAGTAATTGCATGCCTAAGTGGACATCATCATACGGATTATGTAAAAACAATAAATGGGATTCCATATATTCAAATAAACAGTATGTCCTATAAATGGGTAGGTGATAAATTTAAATATATTCGATTTACACCTCAAATTGAACAAGCTTTTCCGTCAATTTCAAAAACATGTCCTTATAAAGACCCGCTATATACAATTTTAACTTTAGATGAAAAAAGCGGAGAATTACACATTGAAGGTCGAAAAACTTCTTTTATTCCTCCTACACCAAACGAGTTAAACATTCCTAATGCTGCAACTATGAGTCCAACTATTAGTGAGAGAAATTTAAAATTTGATTAAGGCATAATTATTTTACTCATAATTTAAAATTATTTATTTTTATTATATGAAAAAAATATTGATTCTTATATTACTCTTTTTAAGTTTTTCTTGCTCTACTAATAATGATATTCGAGGAATTTCATTAAAAGCTCCTCTTTCTGAAAATGTTGATCATTTTTTAAAATTTACTACTAATGTATTAGCTCCAGATGGTGTTAATACAATCATATTTAATATTGGATGGAACTATGAATTTAAATCATTTCCCGAACTCACTGGTCCTGATGCTCTTTCAGAAGCTGATATAAAAAAGATAGTTAAACATTGTAACTCTTTGGGAATAGAAATTATTCCTAAAGTTAGCATGCTAGGCCACCAATCTACTCTTATTAGAGATAATAAAGGAATAGCTGTGCAAACAAAAATGCATCCATTACTTGAAAATTTTCCAGAATTTGATGAGAATCCTGAAGTTAAATTGCCTGAAGTATACAAATGGCCAAATAAAGATGGTTTATATACAAAAAGCTATTGTCCATTACATCCAAAAGTACATGATGTTGTATTGCCGCTAATATCCGAATTAGTTGATGTTTTCAATGCTAAGACGCTTCACGCTGGAATGGATGAAGTGTTTTATATTGGAAATGAAAATTGTATCAGATGTTCTGGCAAAAGTAAATTTGAACTATATGCTAATGAGGTAAATTTGATTCATTCTTTTTTAAAAAAGAGAAATGTTGAACTTATTATTTGGGGAGATAGAATGATTGATGGAAAAGAAACTGGATTAGGAATGTGGGAAGCTAGTGAAAATGACACTTATGGTTCAATTGATTTGATAAACAAAGATGTTATAATAGCTGACTGGCACTATAGGAGAGCTACCAATACACACGATTATTTTATTGAAAAAGGATTTAGAGTTCTTACTTGTCCTCATAATAATAAAGAAGTTGCAAAAACTCAATATGATCAATACAAAAATCATAAAAGCGAAAATTATTTAGGGATGGTACAAACAATATGGTTAACTAATCAAGAATTTATTGATTTTTATCACGGAAAAATTCAAATTGAGTCAGGAAAAAAAGGATCATTAGAAACTTATAAAGAATTAGTTAGTCTTTGGAAATAATTTAATAACACTTAGTTTAGGTATTGCTCTAATTATAATTCCCCAATTTAAATCCTATTGATGTTTTTGTATATTTATTGATTAACCAAATTGATTTGAAAATGAAATTTACAATTAAATTACTGTTGATTTTTTCAATTATTACAAGCTGTGATAATTCATCTAAGAATCCAGATATAACTATAGTTGACAAGTCTATTGATTCAATTATTGATTCTGAGGCTAAAATTGAAATACTTGTAGACTCCTTGCTTCTTTCTGAGGGACCGCTATGGGATAAGTTAAATAATAGTTTAATTTTTACTGATGTAGCTCAAAATAAAATTTTTAAATGGAATTCTGAAGATGGAGTTAATGAATATATAAAACCTAGTGGATACACTGGCTATTCGCCTGCATTTAAAGATGGATTAAGCGGTGCCAATGGAGCTGCGTTTGATGGAACAGGCAATTTAATTTTATGTCAACATGGTGACAGAAGGCTTGTTGCTGTAAAAAATGAAAAAACTGAAAGTCCAAATTTTATCACATTAGTTGACAATTATGAAGGGAAAAAATTCAATAGTCCAAATGATTTAGCAATAAATTCTTCTGGGGATATATATTTTACAGATCCCCCATATGGGTTTTTTGATTTAGCCACACAAACATTTAATAATAAATACAAAGAATTAGACTTCAATGGTGTTTATAAATTGAGTAATAAAGGAGAATTAAGTTTAATTTCAAAAGAAGTCTCCATTCCTAATGGAATTGCTCTTTCTTTAGATGAAAAGTACATTTATGTAAATAACTCTGATGGTGAAAGTCCTGTAATAATGAAATTTGATTTAAGTAACAATTCGGGAGAATTATTTTTTGACGGTACAGAATTAAGTAAAATATATGAAGGCGGATTTGATGGACTTAAAGTTCATTCGTCTGGAAATATCTTCTCTACCGGGCCAAATGGTATATTAATAATCTCTCCAAGTGGAAAATTACTAGGAACTATAAATTTTGGTGGCGGCATTACAAATTGCAACTTTGATTCAAATGAAGAATATTTGTATGTAACTGCATTTTCATATGTAGCTAGAATTAAATTAAAAACAGTTAATAAATAAGCTATTTGCCTTTGATCAA
>Ga0257121_1001482_pt1 | contig 17616 bp, 16 predicted proteins | sample SI106_100metaG_FD_190180 | JGI IMG/M metagenome (GOLD analysis project Ga0257121, IMG submission 190180) | Marine microbial communities from Saanich Inlet, British Columbia, Canada - SI106_100 | ecosystem: Environmental > Aquatic > Marine > Inlet | place: Canada: British Columbia | collected... | reverse complement strand
CTAATATTAACCAAAATTTATTTTTATTATGGACAAAGTATTTAAGTACTTTAATGACTTTTTTAAAGGTCTAGTAGGTTTAATCATGGGGTTATTAGCTCTTTCAATTGTAGCTGACTTTCTTTTTGGGCCAGGATCAATTGAAGGAATTAATGTAATCGAAAACATTACTGGTGTAATTAGTGGTTTTGCTGGTGATGGAGTTATCGGATTAATTGGACTTTTGATTGTTTGGAACTTAATTTCTAGTAAATAATCATCATACTATTAAGATTTAATAAAATAGCCCTTAAATTAAGGGCTATTTTATTTTCTAATCAAAACCAAACTAATGAAAGAGAAATTACAAAAATTTAGAGAATTATTAACAGAAGTTGTTGCTACTGCTTTAACTTTTCTGTGTTTAGGAATTATTGTACAACTATTAATTGACGATACAATATTAGGTTGGGATCCTGTAGGTAATATAAAAGATGCTGGAAGCGCTTTTGTAGGGATAATTGCTATTGTGTTACTTTACATTCTGTTTATTAGAAAGAAGTAATTAATGTGCTTCAAGCCAATTTTTACCAAAACCTATATCTACAACTAAAGGAACATCTAGAGTAATAGTTTGTTCCATCTTTTCTTTTACTATTTTCATCAGAATTTCTTTTTCTGATTTCTTCATATCAAATACTAGTTCATCATGAACTTGTAATAACATTCTAGATTCTAATTTTAACCTTTTCATTTCTTGCTGAACATCAATCATTGCCTTTTTTATGATATCTGCAGCCGATCCTTGAATAGGAGCGTTTATAGCATTTCTTTCAGCAAAAGCTCTAATCATTCCATTTCTCGAATTAATATCTTTCAGATATCTTCTTCTTCCTAAAATAGTTTCTACAAATTCGTTATCCCTAGCTTTATTAATACTTAAATCCATGTATTCTTTCACTTTTGGAAATTCAATAAAATAATTTTCTATTATTTCAGCAGCTTCTTTTCTTTTTATTCCTAGTCTTTGTGAAAGACCAAAAGCTGAAATACCATAAATTATTCCAAAATTGACCATTTTAGCGTGAGATCTCATTTCTCTTGTAACATCTTTTTCTTCAACCTTATACACTTTTGCAGCTGTTGCAGAATGAATATCAATACCATTATTAAAAGCTGATAACATCGAGGTATCGGAACTAAGTGAAGCCATAATTCTTAATTCAATCTGAGAATAATCGGCTGCTAAAATCTCAAAATCATAATTTTTTGGAATAAATGCTTTTCTCATTTTTCTTCCCTTTTTCGTACGTATTGGGATGTTTTGTAAATTTGGTGTTACTGAACTAAGCCTTCCAGTTGCAGCAACTGATTGGTTGAAGGTAGTGTGAATTTTCCCTGTATTTTTATCTATTAATAATGGAAGTGCTTTTACATAAGTACTTAACAATTTTTGTAATCCCCTATACTCTAAAATATGATCAATAATTGGATGTTTTCCTTTTAGTTTGCTTAGTGTTTCTTCAGATGTAGAATATTGTCCTGTTTTTGTTTTTTTTACTTTCTCTATAATTTTCATTTTTTCAAACAAAATTTCTCCCATCTGTTTTGGTGACGATAAGTTAAATTCTTCCCCCGAAATTTCATAAATATTTTTCTCTAGATTTACTATTTCTTCAGAAAGTTCGCCAGAAAAATCAGAAAGCATTTCTGTATCCAAACTAATTCCTTCTAACTCCATATCAGAGAGAACTTTTAACAAAGGCATTTCAATTGATTGAAACAAATCATAAAGTTTTAATTTTTTTAATTCTGCAGTGAACATACCGTATAATTGTAATTGTATGTCAGTTAATTCTGAACAAAATAATAACTGTTTTTCTTTTGAAAGTTCAGACATACTTCTTTTGTTTTTACCTTTCCCTAATACAGAATTAATATCCATAGATCTTTGCCCTAAATAATTTTCAGCAAGCAAATCAATATCATGTCTCATATCTGGTTGTAACAAATAATGAGCTATTGAAATATCAAAGAAATTTTCTATCTCTGTAATATTATATTTCTTTAAAATCTTAATCTGACTTTTAATATCAAATCCTATTTTTTTAATATTTTTATTTAATAATATTTTTCGTGTTAAGTCAATTGTTTTTTCGGAAAGTGGGAAATATACCGCTTCGTTTTTTTCACAACTAAAAGAAACTCCAATAATTTTCTGATTAAAATCAGACAGATTATTACACAAAAGCTGAAAAGAACATACTCCTCTTTTTTCAATTTCAGAATAAATCATTTCTGTTTCAGATCCTGTACTATAATCTTTTGAAATGACTTCTTTTTCCTTTTCTTCAGAAGAGTTTACGGAGAACATATCTAATTGCCCAGAAGATAATTCTTCATCTGCTTCTATTGTAGTTGTCTCCTCGTTTATTGTAGTTGTTTTCTCTACTCCAGAAACAGACAAAACTCTTTGTAAAATAGTTTTAAATTCAAGTTCATCAAACAACTCCTTTACCTCATCTATATTGAACTTTTTAATTTTCAGTTTGTCTTCTTCAAAAGCAATGGGAACATGAGTTTCTATTGTAGCTAATTGCTTTGATAAAACACCTAATTCTTTCGCTCCTTCAACCTTTTCTCTTAGCTTTCCTTTTATTTCATGAGTATTTGCTAATAAAGCTTCCATAGAACCGTATTGAGCAATAAATTTCTGAGCTGTTTTCTTTCCTACTCCAGGAAGTCCAGGAATATTATCAACCGAATCTCCCATCATACCTAAAAAGTCAATAACCTGAGGAACTTTCTGAATTTGAAATTTTTCCAAAACCTCTTTTATTCCCCAAACTTCTGTCGGACTCCATTTATTACCAGGGCGATACATAAAAATATTTTCGGAAACAAGTTGAGCAAAATCTTTGTCAGAAGTCATCATATAAACCTGAAAATCTTCTTGTTCAGCTTTTTTTGCTAGAGTACCAATTACATCATCTGCTTCATAACCATCCATATAAAGTTTCTGGATATTTAAAGAGTCTAATAATCTGTCAATATAAGGCTTTGCAACAATTATTCCTTCAGGAGTTGCTTCTCTATTAGCTTTGTATTCTTTATATTGTTCATGCCTAAAAGTAGGTTTTTTTCTATCAAAACAAACCGCAATATGAGTTGGGTTTTCCTTTCTAATTAACTCTATTAATGTATTTGTAAATCCGAATATTGCAGAGGTATCTAGACCTTTAGAATTTATTCTTGGATTATTGATAAATCCGAAATAAGCTCTAAATATTAAGGCGTAGGCATCTAATAAAAAAAGTTTCTTTTTTGGAGTCATAATTGTATGTAAAATTACTAATTTTATGCTCACTTTTTACGGGAAATGAATAATAAATTATCAGATATAATAAATATACTTTTTATCCCAATTTTGTTTGTTATTGCAATTTGGTTTGTAAAAGGTTTTGAATTGATATATAGCACTCCTTTTCATGAATATGGCATTACATCGTTAGATATTAATAGGATAACTGGGATCTTCTCTTTTCCTTTTTTACATGCTGATTTTAATCATTTAATTAATAACACTTATCCCATTATAATATTAGGAGGAATTATATCCTCTGTTTACAAGGAAATTTCAAATCAGGTTTTTTTCTTTTCCTATCTCTTAAGTGGAACTATATTATGGTTTATTGGGAATCCAGAAGAAAATGTAATTGGAGCAAGTGGAATAGTTTATGCTCTAGCTTCTTTTGTGCTTATTAGCGGATTTATAAAGAAACAACCCAGATTAACAATCCTTTCTTTCTTTGTTATTTTTATGTACGGGAGTCTTTTTTGGGGGATGCTACCCATGCCAAATAAAATTTCTTGGGAAGGTCATTTATCCGGATTTATTGCTGGTATACTAATTGCAATTTACTTCAGAAATAAAGGTCCACAAGAAAAAATATATAATTATGAATTGGAAGAGGAACTTGAAAAAGAGAGAAAAGATATTGACATCAATTATATTTACAAAAAAGATGAATAATTATTGATCTTTTGGTTTAATTACACCATAATTTGAAGAGAACCAAATTCTTTCATGTAAATAGTATAAAATTATTTTAGTTATTAGTTCAATTGAAAAAATAGAAAGAGCTAATTCAGCAGCTCCTTCAGTAGTATTAAATAGACAGTAATATACTATGAAAACAAGTAAAATTGTATCAATTGCCCCAACAAGCCTCCAGCTAATTGTTTTGATTATATGCCTTATCCTCTGTCGATCAGAAATCCAATTCAATCCATACCATATTCTCTCATGAAAATAATATAAAATTGTTTTGCTAATGATTTCTAAGCCAGCAATATATGAAGCGGCTTCTCCAGCTTCTTGAGGATTTTCTCCAAAAAACTGAATAAGAATCCAGCTAATTAACCAGGTATCGATTGACCCTATAATTCTCCAAGTAATAGTTTTTGCTACGTGTCTTTTTCTTTCGAGTCTCGGTTTTAATTTAATATTTTGATTTTCTATCAATTTTTGTTTACTGTTTTTAAATTTTTTATTAGATTTAATAAATACAAATATAAACTAAAAAATGTATTTTCGCATACTTATGAAAAACATTAGGAATTTTTGCATTATAGCACATATTGACCATGGTAAAAGCACTTTAGCTGACAGGCTGCTTGAGATTACTGGTGCGGTTACCGAAAGAGAATCTCAAGATCAACTGTTAGATGATATGGACTTGGAGAGAGAAAGGGGGATCACAATAAAAAGCCATGCTATACAAATGGAATACTCATTAAATGGAGAAGATTATATTTTAAACTTAATCGATACACCGGGTCATGTTGATTTTTCATATGAAGTTTCTCGTTCAATTGCTGCTTGTGAAGGAGCTTTATTAATTGTAGATGCAGCGCAAGGAATTCAAGCTCAAACTATTTCAAATTTGTATTTAGCACTTGAAAATGATTTAGAGATTATTCCCGTATTAAATAAAATTGATTTACCATCTGCCGATCCAGAATTAATAAAAGATCAAATTATAGATTTGATTGGTTGCAAAGATGAAGATATAATTCCAGCTTCTGCAAAAACAGGGCTTGGTGTCAAAAAAATTCTAGAGGAAATTGTAAACAGAGTTCCGTCTCCTAAAGGAGAAAAAAACAACCCTTTACAGGCCATGATCTTTGATTCTGTTTTTAATTCTTATAGAGGAATAGAAGCTTATTTTAAAATTATAAATGGAGAAATTAAAAAAGGAGATAAGGTTAAATTTATGGCTACAGGGAAGGAATATTTTGCAGATGAAATTGGAGCTTTGAAATTTAAACAAGATCCAAAAAACACATTGAGTACTGGAGAGGTAGGGTACATTATTTCTGGGATAAAAGATGCAAGAGAAGTAAAAGTAGGAGACACTATTACTTCTAGTGAGAATCCAGCAAGTGAAGCGATTCAAGGATTTGAAGATGTAAAACCTATGGTTTTTGCGGGAATCTATCCTATTGACACGGAGGACTATGAAGAACTCAGAAAGTCAATGGAAAAACTTCAGTTAAATGACGCTTCCTTAACTTTTGAACCAGAATCTTCAGTGGCTCTTGGATTTGGTTTTAGGTGTGGTTTCTTAGGAATGCTACATATGGAAATTATTCAAGAACGATTAGAGAGAGAGTTTGATATGACTGTTATTACTACTGTCCCTAATGTGTCTTACAAAGCGTATACAACGGCTGGAGCTAAAATTGAAGTGCATAACCCAACCGATTTCCCTGATCCAAGTACTTTAGATTATGTGGAAGAACCATATATCAAAGCGCAAGTCATTACTAAATCAGAATTTGTTGGAACTATTATGAATTTATGTATTGATAAAAGAGGTGAACTTACAAATCAGGTATATTTAACTACTGACAGAGTAGAGCTTTCTTTTAACATGCCTTTAGGTGAAATTGTTTTTGATTTTTACGATAAATTAAAATCTGTTTCTAGAGGATATGCTTCTTTTGATTATCAGCCCTCAGAATATAGACAATCTGATTTAATAAAACTAGACATTTTATTAAATGGAGAGCATGTTGATGCTCTTTCAGCTCTTATACACAGAACAAACGCTCAAAATTTAGGAAGAAAAATTTGTGTGAAACTGAAAGAACTTATTCCTAGACAACAATTTGATGTTGCAGTGCAATCTGCAATTGGAGCAAAAATTATCAGCAGGGAAACAATCAAAGCTCTTAGAAAAGATGTAACAGCAAAGTGTTATGGAGGGGATATTACTAGAAAGAGAAAACTGCTAGAAAAACAGAAAAAAGGAAAGAAAAGGATGAAACAAGTAGGAAATGTAGAAATTCCTCAAAAAGCATTTTTAGCAGTATTAAAATTAGATGATTAATTACTACTTTTACAATTATTAAAGATAAACATGGGAAGAGCATTTGAATTTAGAAAAGCAAGAAAAATGAAGCGTTGGTCAGCCATGTCCAAAGCTTTTACCAGAATTGGGAAAGATATTTCTATTGCTGTTAAAGAAGGGGGTTCGGATCCGGACACAAATTCTAGATTAAGGCAAATTATTCAAAACGCAAAGGCTGCAAACATGCCAAAAGATAATGTAGAAAGAGCTATTAAAAAAGCAAGTGGTGCAGATGCAGCAGATTATGTGGAAATGAGTTTGGAGGGATACGCTCCTCACGGAATTGCTGTTTTTGCAGATTGCACGACTGACAACAATAACAGAACCGTTGCAAATGTCCGATCTTATTTCAGTAAATTGGAAGGAAATTTAGGAACAAATGGTTCCTTAGAATTTATTTTTGACAGAAAAGGAGTTTTTACAATTGATCCAAATCAAATATCCATGGATTTGGAAGAATTAGAAATGGAATTAATTGATGGAGGACTAGAAGAATTAGAAATAGATGAAGAAGCAATTACAGTATATTGCAATTTTCCGGATTTCAGTAATATGCAAAAACGCTTGGAAGAATTAGAAATTGAAATCCAAAATTCTGAATTACAAAGAATACCAAACAACATAAAAACTATTTCTTTAGAAGATGCAAAATCAGTTCTTAAACTATTAGACAAATTAGAGGAAGATGATGATGTTCAACAGGTGTTTCATAACATGAAATTAACAGAGGAAATACTAAAATCAATGGAAGAATAAATAAATGAATGTATTAATACTAGGTAGTGGAGGGAGAGAACATGCATTTGCATGGAAAATAGCAAAATCAAGTTTATGTAAGAAACTGCTTATTGCACCAGGTAATGCTGGTACCGAACAAATAGGAAGAAATATTGATATCTCTATAACTGATTTTCAGAAAATAAAAGATTTGTGTTTGAAAGAAGAAATAAACATGCTTATTGTTGGCCCTGAAGGTCCATTAGTAAATGGGATATATGACTTTTTTCATGAAGACGAAAAACTACAGCATATTACGGTAATTGGACCATCAAAAAAAGGAGCTCAATTAGAAGGAAGTAAAGAATTCTCTAAAGAGTTCATGATGAAATATGGAATCCCGACAGCTGCTTATCAAAGTTTTACAAAAGATACTTTAGAAGAAGGATATCAATTTTTAGAAACCCTATCTCCTCCATATGTTTTGAAAGCAGATGGATTAGCTGCAGGAAAAGGAGTGTTAATTCCGGAAACATTAGAAGAAGCTAAAACATCCTTAAAAGAAATGCTTGCAGATGCTAAATTTGGGGATGCAAGCAATAAAGTAGTAATTGAAGAACACCTAAAAGGAATGGAACTTTCTGTTTTTGTATTAACTGATGGTATTTCTTATAAGATTCTTCCTTCTGCAAAAGATTACAAAAGAATTGGAGAGGGTGACTCTGGACTAAATACTGGAGGAATGGGAGCTGTTTCTCCTGTCCCATTTGCCGATAGATTTTTTATTGAAAAAGTAGAAAGAGAAATTATTATTCCTACTATAAAAGGATTAGTGGAAGAAGATATTGATTATAAAGGATTTATTTTTATCGGACTAATGGTAGAAAATGGAAATCCGAAAGTAATAGAGTACAATGTAAGAATGGGAGATCCGGAAACAGAAGTAGTAATTCCGAGAATCAAATCAGATTTATTAAATCTTTTCAGAGGAATAGGAAATGGATCTTTTTCAGAAGTAGATTTTAATATTTCTGAAGAGGTAGCTACGACAGTTATGTTGGTTTCTGGTGGTTATCCGGGAAGTTACGAAAAAGGAAAGGAAATGACTGGATTTAATGAAGTTGAAGATAGTGTTATATTCCACGCAGGAACAAAAAACAGTAATGATAGAATCCTCACCAATGGAGGTAGGGTTCTAGCAATTACATCCTTCGGGAATAATATAGATGAAGCTTTAAATAAATCCTTCACAAATGCTGAAAAAATTAATTTTGAAGGAAAATATTACAGAAAAGATATTGGGTTTGATTTATAATAAGGCGTGTTCTTCACCTCTTTTTCTGTGGCCAATCATTTTACGAGTCCATAGAACCAAAAAGGTGAAAATAATAAGCATGTAAAAATAGTTAATGTAGTCACCAAATAATGGCATTATTTCAAAAATTGATTCAAAGAAGTCGCCAATTGCATAAAATATTTTGTTCATATTTTTTTATATTAATTGAGGTGCAAAACTAAAATAATTTTAAGAATAAATGATTCTAAAATACTTAAAAAATAGTCATTCGTACTTAATAGTTGTTTTAATACTATTTAGTTTATTTTTCTTTACTCTTTCTTTTTTTACTTCAGAGTTTAAAAATACCTATCCAATATTTCCATATTTCCCAATTTTTATTTTGGTTTTATCTTTTTTACTTACTACACTTTTTTCTATAGCGTTAAATAATCTTATTTACGAAAAAGACGTAATTAAAAAACCGAATTTTGTTTTAGCTTTTGTCTTTTTACTAATAAACACTCACTTTATAATAAATTACAAAATGATAGTTTTTTCATTTTTTTTATTACTATTTCTAAATAATTTACTTAAACTATATAAACAAAAACAACCATACTCAATTGTATTTAATTCGGGAATAATTTTATCTCTACTATCTTTTTATATTCCTCATACTTTAATATTATTCCCGCTAATTATTATCTCTACATTAATTTTCAGAAATATTAATTGGAGAATTATTGTAATCTCTTTCCTTGCTCTTCTTGTTCCTTATTTATTTGTTTGGACTTATCAATTATTCTTCCATCAAGAATTATTATTTCCTACATTTAACTTTAATTATATTTTAATAAATTTTAAATTTAGTTCTTATCCTCTTCATCAGCAAATATGGTTTTCTGTATTAGCTATAGTATTTTTATTTTCTGTTTTCGAGCTTTTCAGATGGATGTATAAGAAAAGTATTAGAAGCAGAGAGTCTTTCACTATTATTATATTTTTTCTTCTGATAAGTGTTCTTATCTTTCTTTTCACAGAGAACACAGAATCAGTATTTTTAGCATTTATTCCATTAAGTATTATTATGGCCAACTTTTTTGTTTATTACAAGAAAAGTCGTTTATCAGAATTTATATTTATACTGTTTCTTTTTAGTTCAGTTTTTTATCGACTATCAATGATTAATATGTAATTTTGCACAACAAAATTTATTAAATATGAAATTTGGAGTTGTTGTTTTCCCAGGATCAAATTGCGATATGGACATGGTTTATGTTATTGAAACTATTATGAAACAAGAAGTTGTAAAGTTATGGCATAAAGATACCGATTTGCAAAATTGTGATTTTATAATCCTCCCTGGAGGTTTTTCTTATGGAGATTATTTAAGGTCTGGATCAATTGCAAACTACTCTCCGATTATGGAGAAAGTTGTAGAACACTCAAATAAGGGAGGATATGTAATGGGTATTTGCAACGGATTTCAGATTTTATGTGAATCAGGTCTTTTGCCTGGGGCATTATTGCATAATACTAATCATAAATTTATTTGTAAAAATATTCATCTGAAGCCAATTTCAAAAAATACATTAGTTACCAATCAGTATTCTGACGAGGCAATTAAAATTCCTATTGCTCATGGAGAGGGAAGATTTTATGCAGATGAAAACACATTAAATAAATTAATAGAAAATGACCAAATATTATTTAAATATTCTGATGAAAAGGGAAACATTACAAAAGAAGCTAATCCGAATGGTTCTATATTAAATATTGCGGGAATCTGTAATAATAACAGAAATGTATTTGGTATGATGCCTCATCCAGAACGAGCTGCAGATACAGAATTAAATAATACCGATGGGAAAATATTATTTGACAGTATTTTAAATGAAGTTTTATCATAGCTTGTTAAAAACTTTATTTTGCAAATATTTTTTATACATTGTTTTATAAATTCATTTTCCTGAATTTCAACAACTTATAATTTTAATGGTTTTACACTATTTGTTTAATTTATCTAGTGCAAAATATTTGTTCTATTTTGTTAAAAAAAATGTTAGTAATTGATAATACAAGCGTGTAATATGAGTGATTATATTTTTAAAATTGTAAACAGAAATTTAGAGAAGAAAATTTATAACGCTTAACTGAGAATAATTATTATGTCAAAAACGAAAGAAACAAATACTGAATTATTAAAAAAGGAAAAGATACAAACGTATACATATGATGAGGTGTTATCATCTAGTATTAAGTATTTTAATGGAGATGAATTAGCTGCTACAACATGGATGAATAAGTACGCCATGAAAGACTTTAACGATAACTACGTAGAACAGAATCCTTCAGATATGCATAGAAGGATGGCAAAAGAATTCGGAAGAATAGAAGAGGATTATAAATTAAAATATAACTTAAACGGAAGCGCTAAATTTCTTTCAGAATATGGACAAAAAAGAGAACACCTAAGTGAGGGTAGAATCTTTGATTTATTCGAAAATTTCGGTTATATTATTCCTCAAGGAAGTGTTATGAGTTCTCTTGGGAATACCTACAAAATAGCTTCTCTATCAAATTGTATTGTGGTTCCGGAAATGCATGATTCTTATGGAGGAGTTTTCTATACAGACCAGCAATTAGCTCAGTTATTTAAAAGAAGGTGTGGTGTAGGAGTTGATATTTCAAACTTAAGACCATCAGGATCTCAAGTTTCCAATGCCGCTGGAACAACATCAGGAGCGGTTTCATTTATGAAACGATTCTCACATACAACAAGAGAGGTTGCTCAAAATGGTAGAAGAGGAGCACTAATGCTTTCTATGGATATTGCACATCCAGACGTAGAAGCTTTTACAACTATAAAACAAGATTTAAGTCAAGTTACAGGAGCAAATATTTCTCTTAGACTTTCAGATGAATTTATGTCAGCAGTAGAAAACAATAAAAAATACACTCATAAATGGCCTATTAATTCTGACAATCCAAAATTTACAAAAACCATAGATGCTCGTGAACTTTGGGATACAATTATTAAATGTGCACATAATACTGCTGAGCCAGGATTAATTTATTGGGACAGACAACATTGGTATTCTACATCTTCGGTTTATCCAGGATATGAAAATACGTCTACAAACCCTTGTTCCGAAATTGCAATGCAAGGTGGAGATAGCTGCAGGTTAATTGCTTTAAATCTTTACAAATTTGTAGATAATCCGTTTACGCCTAAGGCAAAATTTAATATGAAAAAATTCTATCAAGCAACTTATGAGGGACAAAGATTGATGGATGATTTAGTAGATTTAGAAATAGAGGCTATTGAAAGAATCTTGAAGAAAGTAGAGGGTGATGAAGAACCTGAAAGTATCAAAATGGTAGAAAAAGAAACTTGGGAACTTTTACTAAAAACAGGAAGAGAAGGAAGAAGAACGGGGCTTGGATTTACTGCTTTAGCAGATATGGTTGCTGCTCTTGGTTATAAATATGACTCTGATGAATCAATTGAGTTTATTGAAAATATGATGAAAGAAAAATGTAGAGCAGAATTTGATTGTTCTATTGATATGTCCTTAGAAAGAGGAAGTTTTGTTGGTTTTGATAAAGAAATAGAAAACACATCTGAATTTGTACAAATGTTAAAAATAGAACTTCCTGATGTTTATGAAAGAATGATGAAGTTTGGAAGAAGAAATATATCTATTAGTACAGTTGCTCCTACAGGGACATTAAGCATGTTAGCTCAGACTTCTTCAGGGATTGAACCTGTATTTATGACAGACTATAAAAGAAGAAGAAAATTAAATGAAATAGATACAGAAGAAAAGGTTGATTTTATAGATGATATGGGAGATAAATGGCAAGAATTTACTGTTTATCACCACAATTTAAAAGAGTGGATAAATATTACTGGTGAAAAAGACACGACAAAAAGTCCATATTACGGAGCAACTGCTCCAGAAATAGATTGGGAACAAAGAGTAAAAATGCAAGCTGTTGTTCAAAAATATGTTACTCACTCTATCAGTTCAACCATAAACTTACCAAATGATGTTTCTGAAGCAGAAGTAAGTGATATTTATTTAGAATCTTGGAAGCAAGGATTGAAAGGAATTACAGTTTACAGAGACGGTTCTAGATCTGGAGTGTTAGTTTCATCAGATGACAAAGGAGGAAAAGAGGAGGAAAATAATGAATTTGGAGTAACTCATGCGCCTTCTAGGCCTAAAAGATTGGATGCAAAAGTAATAAGGTTCCAAAATAATAAAGAAAAATGGATGGCAGTTGTTGGACTTTTAAATGGAAAACCGTATGAAATTTTTACTGGAAAGATTGAAGATGTATTTGTTCTCCCTCAATCTGTTGAATATGGATGGGTAATAAAGAAGAAAAGAGAGGATGGTAGTAGTCAGTATGATTTTCAGTATGAAGATACAGAGGGGTATAAAGTTACTTTCGGAGGATTATCGAGATCCTTTGACAAAGAATTTTGGAATTATGCGAAATTAATTTCAGGGATATTAAGACATGGTATGCCAATACAATATGTGGTAGATTTAATTGGGAAAATGAACCTTTATGATCAAAATATTAATACTTGGAAAAGTGGAGTTGTAAGAGCTCTTAAAACATTTATTCCTGATGGAACTAAAGCAGATGATCACACATGTTCTGAATGTGAAACAGAAGGTCTCATTTATTCGGAGGGATGTCTGAAATGTGTAAATTGCGGATATAGTAAATGTGGGTAATACATTAGTAAAGAGGTCTTTTTAAGACCTCTTTTTTTATAATCTATTTATGTGGATTACTTCCCTTTTTGATGATTTTATTTCTCTTATCTACCCTAAAATTTGTTTAGGATGCAATAATCCTCTACTTAAACATGAAGAATGTATTTGTACTATTTGTCAGTTTCATATCCCAAAAACAAATCATTTTAAAGAAAAGAAAAACGATCTCCAAAAGCTTTTCTGGGGGAAAGTTCAACTAAATCATGCTGCCGCTTTGTACGAGTTTGTAAAAGATAGTCCGTTACAAAAAATGATACATGCTCTAAAATATGAGGAAAACCAAGAGGTAGGAATCTATTTAGGAAAACAAATTGCGTACGAAATAGAAGACAGTACATTACTTAAAGGTATCGACTATATTATTCCTGTTCCACTTCACCCTAAAAAGGAAAAACTAAGAGGATACAACCAAAGTATGTCTATTGCAAAAGGAATACAAGAAATACTAAAAACAGAAATAGAAATAACAACACTACAAAGAACAGTGGATACTGAATCTCAAACAAAAAAGAATAAATATAGTAGATGGGAAAATGTAGGTAATGTATTTGAAATTAGAGATTTAGAAAAATTAAAACACAAACATATTTTACTAATTGATGATGTAGTAACAACCGGCTCTACTTTGGAATCTTGCGTTACAACACTACAACAAATTGAAGGAATTAAAGTTAGTATTGTTACAATTGCTATTGCTTAATGTTATATTTGCTGATATGAAATTATACTTCTCTATTTTTATTCTTTTACTATTTAGCGGCTGTGCAAATATGGTAGCTCCTACTGGAGGAGCAAAAGATAAAGAAGCTCCAATTTGTATTGAACACTTTCATCAAACCATAATAAATAAAAAACATGAAAGTAAACTGACTTATGTGTTTAATGAGAGAATTCAGGAACATAAGTTTGTTGGAAATTTTTATATTTCACCTCCTTTAAATGGAGTTTCTCATAAAATAAAAAGTAATACATTAGAAATAATTATAAAGGACTTTATTGACCCTAATTTACATTATGAAGTTAGTTTAGGAAATTGTATAAAAGATATTACTGAAGGGAATATATTAGAAGAATTAGAATATATTATTCCACCAAAAGATACTACACTTAATTTTTATCATCTTGCTGTAAAAATTGAAAACTCATTAACAAAAGAAGCGGAAAAGAGTCATTGGGTTCTATTATATAATAGTGATGTCCCAGACTCTTTAATTTTTAAAATTACTCCTAATTATGTGAGCAAAACCGATAAAAATAGTTTTGCGGATTTTGATAACTTAACAGAAGGAAGTTATAAAACAGCAAGTCTTTCAGGAGATGATTATATTTATCATGAAGATGATATTATTTCTTTTTCTGATGAATTGATAATAGCTGGAACAGATACTACAATCGACCTATTTACTTTTGATCCATTATATAAAATTGATTCTGTAGAAATTATAAAAGATACAACTATTACTGCAGGTGGCAGCCTGACTTTAAAATCTGATTTTAATGGAAATATAATTGTACAACTACTAAAAGGAAGCAAAGTTTATATTCAAGAAAAATTTGAAAGTACTACAGATTTCACTTTGAAAAACATCCCTACAGGAGAATATACTGTAAGAGCTTTTTGGGATAAAAATGGAAATTCTTTTTGGGATAGTGGAAGCTGGATAGAAAAAAGACAAGCGGAAAAAATGCATTATTATTCTGAGAAAATAACTGTCCGTGAAAATTGGGATTTGGAATTAGAGTGGTTTATTGAAGAGTAAAATCATCTCTATCTTGCAAGAAATTCATTTGTCTTCTTTTTAATTTCAAATCATCTAAACATAAAGAAATTTGCAGAACCTCTTCTTTATTATCTGTTGCAGAAAGCAGCTCTTTACCAAAAGAATCAAACACCTTGCTATGTCCATTAAAAGGTGTCTCGTTTCCATCATCTCCTACTCTATTTACCCCAATAGTAAAACATTGATTTTCTATGGAACGAGCTTTTAAAAGTGTGTCCCAAGCGTCAATTCGTTTTACAGGCCAGTTTGCCAAATAGATAACTATATCATAATCTATATTGTTACGACTAAAAACGGGAAAACGTAAATCATAACAAATAAGCGGACATATTTTCCATCCCTGTTCTTCTATAATTAATCTTCCTTGTCCTTTTGAAATATATCTTTCCTCTTTAATAAGTGAGAATAAATGATGTTTGTCGTAAGTATGTCTTTCCCCGCTTGCAGAAATCCAAACTAAACGATTAAAAACTTTTTCGTTTTCCGTTATCATTAAAGTTCCTGCTATAGCACAATTTTTTTGTTTGGAAATTTCTTGCATCCAATTAATTGTTTTACCATCCATTTTTTCTGCTAAGTGATTAGACTTAGGACAAAAAGCAGTATTAAACATTTCAGGGAGTAAAATAATATCCGTTTGTGAAATTTTGGAAATTAGTCGTTCAAAATGAGAAAGATTTTTATCTACATCTTCCCAAAAAATATGAGATTGTATAAGAGATAGGTTGAGATTTTCTTTCATAAAGCAAACATACAGAAAATTTACAGGAAATATTAAAGAGAAAAAAGTCAGGGTAGCAGTATTACAACCTAACACCTATTTACTTGATTACAACAAGCTTTTGAACTAAAAATTGCTCCGCTTTTTGCACCGATAATCAATCTTAAAAAATTAATTGGATTTTCTGATTAATCAATTATCTTTTTAAATAATTAATCTTCATCTTCTTTTATCAAAACTTCGAATTTAAATTTTTAGGGTAATTATGAACAATATCCTATCTAATTACTATCTAAAATCAGTCGTCCAATAATAAGTATATGAACTATTAGGTATTTTAATAAAACCAATACCAATGTGAGTATATTTCTCACTAAACATATTCTTATAATGACCTTCACTATTATACCATTGTTCGTATGTTGATTGAGCATCATAATTACCCGCTGCAATATTTTCTGCAAGACCCGATACGTTCAGGAACCTTTTACATCTATCTGCAAAACTACCTACTATTTCTAGATTACTACATTTACCTTGTCGATCAAATGAACTATGTTGAAAATAATTCTGAGTACCCATATCATATGAGTGATACCTAGCAGCTCTGGATAGATCCTGGCATATTTCCAATGGATCTAATCCCTTTTCTTTTCTAGCTATATTAAGTATTTTAAGAAAAGAGATTTCTTCATTAAGAGATGATGATTCAAGGTTTTCACTTCCTGTTGGAAGACCATTTAAATAAAATGTTGTATCCACAGTATATCTTGTAGATCCATATATCTTCTTTACAGTATAAGATGATCCACTCTCACTCAAAGAAGAAAAATCACATATTGGTCGACAATGCTTAATATATGAGTCTTTTGAATCTGGAAACAATCTTACAACTACTGATCCAGTATTGCGTATAAGTGTGACCAAATATTTCGCATCTACAAAATAACCAGATCTGCATTTAATTTCGTCATCTAAATTCTTTTCAATAATCTTAGCATATTGCACAAGTCTTCTCACCTTCTTAACTAAAGCTCTTGCTTCCTTTTTATTAGAAAAATTATCGCTATATTTAAATAACTCACATTTTAAGGAGAAAATATAAGCAATATAATTCTTACCGTTTATTTCTATCATCTTGTTTGACATCTTCAAGCATTTCTCTTGATCAGATTTATATAATTTATTTAGTCTATTATATGTCTTCTGATCTCTATTATTAAAATCAAATGAATTAAGAGGGAATAATAAAATTGGGGATATTAGCAAAAATAACAGAATGGACTTTTTCATAATATTAAATTTAAGATTAATAAAAAAGTAAAAATGTAACGTATAGACTATTTAATTTTTGTGATTAGTATTTATAACGAAAGCAAAAAAAAAAGGTTACGATAAAAAATTTATGGAAAATATGAAGAGAAAAATGTCGGGGTAGCAGGATTACAACCTAACACCGATTTACATGATTACAGCAAGCTTTTAAACTAAAAATTGCTCCGCTTTTTGCACCGCTAATCAATCTACTAAAACAAACTTAAAAAATTAATTGGATTTTCTGATTAGAAAAAACTTTTAAAAATAATTATTCTTTATTCTCCTCATCTTCAACAAAAAATAGAGATGGGATATAAAATATAATTCCAAAAATAGCTATACATCCATAAAGATAAAAATCCCAAGCTGAGAAAATCTCTGATATTTCATCAGAATTCTTAATTATATTAATAACTTTTACGATAGACCTAGCTATGGCTCCAAGAATCAAAAAAGCCCAAATACCGAAGTTCTTCCAAAAAATTTTCATATAACAAAGATAGAAAAAATATGGGAAATATGAAGAGAAAAAAGTCGGGGTAGCAGGATTACAACCTACACTCTATTTACATGATTACAGCAAACTTTCAAACTAAAAATTGCTCCGCTT
>Ga0257121_1001481_pt1 | contig 17629 bp, 14 predicted proteins | sample SI106_100metaG_FD_190180 | JGI IMG/M metagenome (GOLD analysis project Ga0257121, IMG submission 190180) | Marine microbial communities from Saanich Inlet, British Columbia, Canada - SI106_100 | ecosystem: Environmental > Aquatic > Marine > Inlet | place: Canada: British Columbia | collected... | reverse complement strand
TATGCTCACCATAGGTACTTTTCTCGGGGGTATTTGGGCAAATGAATCCTGGGGGAGATATTGGGGTTGGGACCCTAAAGAAACCTGGGCATTGGTTTCCGTTTTGGTTTATGCTACAATCCTCCATCTACGGTTTATCCCTGGACTTAAAAGTAAATTTGTCTTTAATCTGGTTTCTTTTTGGGGGTATTCAGCGATACTTTTCACGTTCTTTGGAGTGAATTTTGTCTTAGTCGGACTTCATTCCTATGCTCAAGGGGACGGATTGGGAGATATTCCATCTTGGATTATTTATACTGTTTTCGTATTCGTAATCTATAGTCTAATTGCATTTTGGAGGAAAAAATCATTTTCTAAAGCCAAACTCAATTAGTATGGATTCTTCTCGCATTTTACACGAGGACAATCATCTCATTGCCGTCAACAAGAAATCATCCGAAATCGTTCAGGGCGATCGAACAGGTGATACTACGATGCCCGATGAAATTAAAGCTTATCTAAAAGACAAATACAATAAACCTGGCAATGTGTTTTGTGGTGTCATACATCGATTAGACAGACCCACAAGTGGAGTAATCCTTTTTGCTCGAACAAGTAAAGGCCTTGAGCGAATGAACAAGCAGTTTAGAGACAAAATGACCTCTAAAACTTACTGGGCAATTCTCGAAAACAAACCACCTCAAAATGAGGGAAAGCTTGTGCATTTCTTGAAAAAAAATGAAAAACAGAATAAAAGCTATGTTTCAAACAAGGATACAAAGGGAGCAAAAGAAGCCATCTTGAGCTATACCTTAATCCGTTCTTCAGACCGATATCATTTGGTTCAAGTTGAATTAGAAACAGGACGACACCATCAAATCAGGGCTCAATTCTCGAGTATTGGGTGTTGTGTTAAAGGAGATTTAAAATACGGTGGGAAAAGATCAAATCAAGATGGTTCTATCTGCTTGCACTCTAGGGAGCTCAAGTTTAATCACCCTACAACTCAAGAAGAAATCTGTATAATAGCTCCTATTCCTGACAATAAGTTTTGGAACATCTTCAAGGATGTCAAATGATATTACAGCTGTTGAAAGGTATATAGTATTTCCGAGGCAATTTGAAGACTCCTTTCAACATAATATGGAACAGGATTTTCTGAATCATCAAATTCTTTTGGGTCGTCGTAGGTCGTGGAGAATCTCTTTTTTGCACCAGGTACTAATGGGCAATTGTCATCAGAGTCAGAGCAGGTCATCACAGCAATGAAATCCGTTTGAGGAATAGAATCAGCTGTATTCGCTTTGGAATAACAATCAATAAAATCAGTGTCATTATAATAGACCTGGTACAAGGGGTTCGCAGCCGACAAATCTTCACACTTGATTTCAAAACCAATATGCTTTAAGGCCGCAATTGTATTTGGGTGACATTCTGTAGCCACGGTACCTCCCGAATAGGTTTTCAGATTCTTCACATTAAATAGCACAGATGCAATGTGACCCCACACCTGTGCAAAATGACTTCTCCTTGAATTATGAGTACACAAATAAACAACTGAAAGCTCTTTGTCTTCAGATAATGCTACTTCTAATTCTTTACGAATAAATGAAGCCAGCTCATCCAAAACAATTCTCCTTTCGGCAGAAATCGTTTGGTCTGCTTCACTAATCAGCTTATTGCAATTGCTTTTGAGCTTATCATTAATCATTACTATTATTTTTGTCTGAATATTAATCAACTATGAAGATACATTGAATAATCAAAAGCCAAGCATAGAAACTTTAGAATTCAAAAACCTCATGCTCAATTTTTGGGACAATCATGATTTCAGAAATAGAACCTTTGCACAGGTTTATAAAGATTTTGCCTTAAGCGGTATACGCCTCCAAAAAGGATCTCTAGAAAAATGCAACTCAAACACTCAATTAGAAAACATATTTAACCCAATTATCAACGACAATAATCTGAAACAGCTTTTGTATACCGTTGATCTAAAAGATGATGTCAAAGTAAGGTCAAACAACCTTGTGATCGCAATTATCACTAGAATTGCATTTAAGGTATTCTTGCGAACTTACTTTACTTCAAGATATGGTTCTTAAAATCTAGTAATTGTACAGTCCAATTATCTCATCTGAATTGTTATTTTTGTATAAAATGATTAGCCAATGAATTTTATTGTTTCAAGCGCAACACTTTTACGTCACTTGCAAAATATTTCCGGAGTTCTAAACTCGAGCAACACACTTCCTATTTTGGATAACTTTAAGTTTTCGATTAAGGGTAATGAACTCGAAATATCTGCCACTGATTTAGAAACTACGATGATCACCAAGCTAGAGGTGCAATCTGAAGAAGATGGCGCTGTAGCCGTTCCTGCAAAGTTGGTTTTGGAAGTTCTAAAAAGTCTTCCGGATCAGCCCTGTACCTTTAAGGTTAATGGAGAGAATCATAAAATTGAAATTTCATATGACAACGGAAGGTCTGAGATGTCTGGTTTTAACGGGGCAGAATTCCCAAAACTTCCAAAAATTGAAAACCAAAGCACCATCAATATCTCTGGTGAAATTGTTTCAAATGCAATAAACAGAACATTGTTTGCTGCAGGAAATGATGAGCTCCGTGCTGCGATGTCTGGTGTATATTGTGAGTTTTCTGATAACGAAATTATTTTCGTTGCCACAGATGCACACAAATTGGTGAGATACAAAAGAAATGATGCCAAGTCTACTGACAGTTCAGACTTTATTCTACCAAAAAAACCATTAAATATGCTGAAGGCAAATTTATCGGGGAAGGAGGATATTAAATTGGAATACAATCAATCTAACGCTGTTTTTACCTTCAATGAACTGAAATTGGTATGTCGACTTATTGATGGGAAATATCCCAATTATGAAGCGGTTATTCCAAAGGAAAATCCAAATGTCCTTACCATTGATCGACTACAACTTTTAAATTCTATCAAAAGGGTATCTATCTTCGCTAATAAAACAACACACCAAATCAAACTTAAATTGGTTGGTTCCGAGCTTTCTTTATCTGCAGAAGACACGGACTTCTCCAATGCTTCGAATGAGAGACTCACTTGTAATTATGACGGTGATGATTTAGAAATTGGTTTTAATTCAAGATTTATTGTTGAAATGTTAAACAATTTGGATTCTGACGAAGTTCAGCTGGCAATGAGCGAACCAAGTAGAGCAGGTATTTTAACGCCTATAACCAAAGCTTCGGAGAATGAAGATGTGCTCATGCTCGTAATGCCGGTTATGCTCAATCGTTAAATCATGAATTCGAAAGTGAAGCTAATTCGAAACCTCTCTATTGAGGAATTGGCTGAATATTTAAAATCAAATGATTTTCCTTCTTTTCGTGCCAAACAAATAATGGATTGGTTATGGAAAAAAAATGTTGGCTCTTTTCAAGAAATGAAAAATATCGGTAAAAATTTACAAGAATTTTTAGACGATCACTTCAGTATCAATAAGATTTCTATTAAGGACCAACAAATCAGTAAAGACAAAACCATTAAGTGTGCTTTCGAGGTAGATGCGAAAAGTGTTATTGAGGGTGTACTCATTCCCACAAAAAAGAGAACTACAGCATGTATTTCGTCACAAGTTGGATGCAGTCTTGCATGTACATTTTGCGCTACGGGACGACTAAAGCTTTTGCGTAATTTAACAGCTGGAGAAATATATGACCAAGTGTTTCATTTAAAAAGTGAAGCAAATAATCGATATCAAAAATCGCTTTCCAATATCGTTTACATGGGTATGGGCGAGCCTTTGTTGAATTATAAAAACGTATTGAACTCTATTGAATGGATCTGTTCTGAGGATGGTCTTGGCATGTCTCCTAAAAGGATTACGGTATCGACAGCTGGCATTTCAAAAATGATTAGAAAGCTAGGCGATGACGAAGTAAGGTTTAACCTTGCTTTATCCTTACATGCTGCCAATGATAAAAAACGCAATAAGATTATGGAAATAAATGAATCCAATAATCTTGAATCCTTGCGTGATGCTCTTCAATACTTTTATGAAAAAACAAATTCTAGGGTAACATTTGAATACATTATTTTTGACGGCTTCAATGATGAACTCTCCGACGCTCGTGAATTGGCTGAATTCGCAAAATGTGTGCCTTGTAAAATAAATATTATTGAATACAACCCCATTGATGGTGAACCGTTCAAACAAGCCAAGTCAGAAAAAGTAGATCAATTTGCCTTATTTTTGGAAGAGCGCAACATGATTGTAAACGTTCGAAAAAGTCGCGGCAAAGACATTGATGCTGCTTGTGGACAGCTGGCCAACAAGAACAAAGCCATTCTTATTGAAGAAAGAAGTTTAAAGCAATGATTAAAGTAGAACATCTTACAAAACAGTTTTCTCTAAACAAAGAGCAAAAAAAAGAAGAAGGGACAACTGACGAATTTGCTTTTGCTGTAAATGACATCAGCTTTGAATGCAAACCAGGGGAAATCTTCTCATTATTGGGTCCAAATGGTGCAGGTAAAACAACCACGCTACGTATGCTATCCACTGTTATTACACCGTCTTCAGGGACTATAGAAATGGGCGGGATTAATGCAATCACCCACCCCAATGAGGCAAGAAGAAAAATTGGTTTTTTAACAGGGTCTACAGGCTTATACGCAAGATTGAATGCACATGAACTGATTGATTATTTTGCTTCACTTTACGGCGTGTCTAGTCAACTGTTAAATGAAAGGAAGAAGTATCTTTTCGATTTATTAGGCATGAATGAATTTGCTCATAAACGAATTGGTAAGCTAAGCACTGGAATGAAACAAAAGGTTTCCATTTGCCGAACTATGATTCACGATCCGGAAATCGTAATATTTGACGAACCCACAAGTGGACTGGATGTTATTACTGCTGAAAGTATTATTCAGCTCATAAGAGATTGTAAATCTCAAAACAAAACAGTCATCTTTTCAAGTCATATAATGGGAGAGGTTGACCTTCTTTGTGATCGACTTATGATTATTCATAAAGGAGAAGTGAAATATAAAGGTGAGATGAAAGACTTTAGAGAACATATGACCGAAAAAAACCTTACAGGAGAATTTATTAAAACCGTCCAATCCTAATAAATGATATTTAGCATTTTTAAAAAAGAGTTAAAAGAAACATTACGTGACAAGCGAACATTGATCATGATGCTGGTTATTCCAATTCTTATTTTCCCTCTTATTTTAAATGTTATAGTGGGTGTTTCTTCTTCATTTGAAGATTCCGTAGAGAATAAAACTTTCAAAATTGGAATTCTTGGAGAATCAAATGACTACTTCGCCAAAAAACTTAATAACATCCCCAACTCCTTTGGCCCAAAATCTCTCATCCCTTATCACGGTGATTCTGTAAAAATGAGAAACGATCTTAAAGAAGAAAAGCTAGACCTAATTTTCATCTATGATGCGAGGTTTTCCGAACAAATAAAGGACATGGAAGCGACGAAGCTTATTTGCTCATTTGACAAAACAAATATGGGCTACGAACAACGCGCCCAAAAATATGTGCAAATTATTGAGGCAGAAGAACGTTTGAAACGGTATGCGGTACTAAACATCGATGAACAAAAAATAACACCTTTTGAAATTCAATATCAGAATATAGCAAGTAATCAAAAAATGATTGGTGAGCTTATTGGCGGGTTTTTACCCTACATTTTTATCGCATTTGGATTTATGGGTTGTATGTATCCTGCCATTGATTTGTTTACAGGAGAGAAAGAAAGAGGGACCATTGAAACTTTGCTGACAACACCGGTTAGCAGATGGAAATTTCTAGTCGGTAAAATGCTTGTCATTATTTTATCTGGTCTCATGGCTTCCTTTTTTGCACTACTTGGCTTGTTTCTCTCAATAAATCTCATGGATATTATACCTGACCCTGAAATCATGAAGGTTATTAATCAGATTTTAAGCCTTGGTTTTGTACTAAAACTGTTCCTCTTGCTCTTGCCCCTAACGGTCTTTTTTGCAGGAATCATGATTCCTATTGCTGTTTACACCAAAACATTTAAAGAGGCTCAGAGTATTATTGCACCATTGAATATCATTGTACTGCTGCCTGCAATGGCCGGTCTTTTCCCAGGCATCGAGCTGAACCTCCAAACCGCTTTGATTCCCATTTTAAATATCGTCCTGACTACAAAAGGTCTGATTGGAGGCACAATAGATTATTCTTTATTGATTTTAAGCTTTTCGGTGATGGTTGTTTTGGCTGGAATTGCCGTAGCAATATCGTTTAAACAATTCGGAAAAGAAACAAATATTTTATCTTAATTGGCAAGGTAAAAGAGTGTACTACAAATCCCCTTTCTTTTTATTCGAGTTTATGATTTTGTTCAAGCTCAACTCATAATTTAATCCAATAATAAATTTAATTGGATTACTAGTATAAATTTTATGGTCTATTCGAGTAAATATACCAATGGAGTGTGGACCATCCAATTCGAGATCTGTCCCTAGAGTGTACCTCATCTTATCAATTCTTTGCCCTAACACACCTGCGCCAGGGTTATAAAAACATTCCAAGCTCATCGTTGGCGTAAATATTGATTTTTTAATGTCATAAGAAATGGCAGGCTTAAACCGAAGTGCTTTGTCAAAATCGGAATTATAAGAACTTGAAGACCCTTTTTCAGAACTCATTTGGTATCGCATTCTAAATCCAAGGGCAAATCGGTCTATCTTGTAATTAAATTTTGCGTTCATGTTGATTCGATTCGCACCGATATAATTTCCATTATTTTCTCTTTTTGCAACGTATCGGTAATCTACAGAAACATTAGCCCATTTTACGATTTTATACTTAACGGTTAACTGCGGAAAAATTGTTTTGGCCTTAAGATCTCTGAATCTACTCGAAAAACTTCCCGAAAATTGAATTTTTTTATTGAGCTTATATTTGGCTCCAGCACTTCCCCAAACCTCAAAAGATTGAGCATTCCCAGTAAATGAAATCGTAAAAAACAAGAAAACGATTAATAGAGATTTCATTAATACTTATCTATATAAATGGTGTCAAGAACAACCACCTCATTGTTCGAGCTTGCATTTATCTCAAGCAAAACTTCATCAGTGCCACTTGCAACTGTAGGGTTATCTTGATAAGAAAACACTTGGTAAACACCTTTTTGCAGATATCGAAATTCGAAGCTCCCATCAAAGCTGGTCTTTACATCATCATCATAAAATGTGTTTTCCGATCCGTAAATCAAATACACATCTTGGTCTGCCGCTGGGTATTCAAAAACACTTGTTCCAACATGGTTTCTCTCTATGACAACACCTTTTAGGGTAACACTTCCTCCAGGACCTTCCACTTTTCTGCAAGAAGAAAAAACGAAGAATAAAATGAAAATTGGTAGAATTAACTTAATTTTATTTGACATAATTAAATTTTATCTTGTAAAGATACAACTTCAAACACAATTTGTCGTCTAAAGGGTGACACACAGATAAAAATTATTTATTATTGAGTCAACAATACTAAAACTAACTATGAAATATATTATTCTTGTTTCCACAATCTTGATTTCCCTGAACCTATCAAGTCAAGTTTTAATTAACGAATATTCTGCATCAAATATGACTGGTATCACAGATGCCTTCAATGACAACGAAGATTGGGTTGAGTTATTTAACCCATCAGGAGCATCAGTAGACCTTACTGATTGGTATTTATCAGATCGTTCAGGAAATATTTTAAAATGGCAATTCCCTTCCGCATCATTAAATGCAAATGACCACCTTTTACTTTTTTGTAGCTCGAGAGATGTGGTCCAGGGAGGAGAAATACACACAAGTTTCAAGCTTTCTCAAACAGAAGGAGACTGGGTCATTTTATCCAACAACTTTGGTAATGTTGTAGATTCGTTCAAAATCGTTCATTACACTAAAAAAGACCATTCGGTTGGCAGATCAACTGACGGAGCAGCCGACTTTAAACTGTTTACAAATCCAACTCCAAATTCTGTAAATACAGGCGCCCAAGACTTTTACACACCTACTCCAGTTTTTGACTTGGACGCAGGATCTTATCCTTCAGCAATAAACGTTACAATTAGTTGTTCAGATGCCTCTGCACAAATTCGATATACAACGGATGGTTCAGACCCAACAGCGGGCTCAACCCTCTATTCTGGACCGATAAATGTCTCCAATACCCAAGTCGTTCGTGCAGCTGCTTTTGGGACTAACCTCCCCTCTTTTACAGAAACCAATTCCTATTTTATCAATGTTACACATGGCTTACCCATTGTGTCTGTTTGTAGTGATGAGGTATATGATCTCGTTGCGAACGGAAACCAAGGTGGTGGCTGGGGCGGAAGCTCAAATAAAATTGGAGCTTTTGAGCTATTTGAACTTGGTGGTGTTTTTGTTGACGAAGGAGAAGGTGATTTCAACAAACACGGTAACGACTCATGGAGTTATGCCCAAAGAGGATTTGATTTTATCATGAGAGATCAATTTGGTTACAATGGCGATATTGATCATCAAATTTTCCCAGAAAAAACAAGAAATGACTTTCAACGACTCATTCTTAAGCCAGCAGCAAGTGACAACTATCCCTTTGAAGATGGCGCACATATTCGAGATGCATTTATACATATGCTTTCGATAAAAGCGAAGATGAGGTTGGACGAAAGAACTTCAAGATCATGCGTTCTTTATTTAAATGGGGAGTATTGGGGAGTCTATGAGATTAGAGAAAAAGCAGATGACTCTGACTACACAAAATATTATTATGATCAAGACAAGTTTCATTTAGAATATCTAAAAACTTGGGGAGGAACTTGGCAAGATTATGGTGCTCCTAATGCTCAACCAAACTGGGATAATCTGACCAATTTTATTTTGGGAAATAACATGTCTGCAGGTCCTGACTTTGACTTTGTAGATTCTCAGCTAAATTGGAAATCACTTTGTGACTATTTTATGTTTAATTCTTACGTGGTCAACATGGACTGGCTCAATTGGAATACTGCATGGTGGCATGGTACAGATCCATTAGGAGATAAGAAAAAGTGGCGTTACGTTCTTTGGGATATGGATGCTACATTTGGACATTACATTAATTATACGGGTATTCCTGATGTTTCAGCAAACGCAGACCCATGCAACGCAGAAAATCTTCCAGATCCAGGTGGGCAGGGTCATACAGATATTTTAGAGAAACTAATTGCAGAAAACCCAATCGTTGAACAATACTACGTCACCCGATATATAGATTTGGTGAACACTTATTTCTCATGTGACTCCATGCTTTTCCTTTTGGATAGTATGGTGAATGAAATCACCCCAGACATGGCAGGTCAATGTGCAAAATGGGGAGGCTCAGTTCCTGATTGGGAGAACAAAGTACAAACACTTAGAGATTTTATAAATGCCAGGTGTTTGGCACTAGAGTCGGGATTGATTGATTGTTATGACTTGAATGGACCGCACGCAACCACATTTGATGTGAGTCCTGCGAATTCAGGAGAAATTAAGGTTAATTCTATTTGGGCGCCAGTATATCCCTGGACTACAGAATATTTTGGAGGCATTGAAACTTACCTTAAGGCCAAAGCTGCACCTGGATTTGTCTTTGACCATTGGGAATATACCACAGGTCCTTTAGGCTCAGCTATCACTGAAGACACCAATTCTATTGTCATCAATGCGCCTGAAGATATTATTGCCTTCTTTATTATTGATGATCCAAATTTGGATACAGATGGAGATGGCCTAACAGACCTAGATGAAAGCATTGCTGGTTCTGACCCTAACAATCCCGATACGGACGGAGATGGTGAAAACGACGCTGTTGAGGTAGGCGATCCAAACAACCCAACTGATACAGATGGTGATGGAATAATCGATGCTTTAGAATCCAGTAATAATGATCAGGATGGAGATGGAGTAAATGATGAAGAGGACCCAGCAAATACGGACCCCTGTATACCAAATCCAAATACAGGCAATTGTGACCAAGACAACGACGGTTTAACAAATGATGAAGAGATTGCAGCGGGCACAGACCCTACAAATTCCGACACAGATGGAGATGGGTACAACGATGGGGATGAATTAAATGCGGGCACAGACCCTCTTGACCCTTGCGATCCTGATGACATTCTACCAGAATGCAATATTGATACAGACGGTGATGGTATAACAGATGCTCAGGAAGAAGTTATTGGCACTGATCCCAATGATCCAGATACAGATGGTGATGGTCTTACGGATGGAGCGGAATTCAATAACGGAAGTGATCCTTTAGATCCATGTGACCCCGACGACAGCAACCCAGATTGTGCTGAAGGTGTTCATATTCCAACTGGATTCTCACCCAATAACATTGGGCCTGAAGAAAACAATGCCTATAGTATTATTATTGGACAAGATGTTGCCAGCTTTCAGTTTAAAATATTTGATCGATGGGGTAAAGTAATGTTTGACTCGAATGTAAGAGGATTCAAATGGGATGGAACAAATAAGGGATTGGATTGCAATGCGGGTGTTTATCCATATATCATGACAGTAACTTATTTAGATGGTAACACGGATACTTTATCGGGTAATATTACCCTAATTAGATAGCATGAAAAGACTTTTATTTCTCTTTTTGACAATAAGCCCTATAGGTTTTGCTCAGGATTTCCATTATTCACAATTGGACCAGTCCCTTACATTAATCAACCCTGCGACAACTTCAACTTTTTCAGGATTTGAACGAATCACTCTCCAGCACAGAAACCAATGGCTTGGAGCTGGAACCCAATTTATGACAAGTATGGGAATGGCAGAGTTTTCAATTGGAAAAATTGCAAGGCAAAAAAGTGCCTATGCTGGTATTGGAGTATACTTTATGAACGATGTAGGAGGCGATTCAAAATTCAGTATCAAAAGTGGTGGTGTAACAGCAAGCGGAGTTTTACCAATAGCGAAAAATCATAATATATCGGCGGGAATACACGCTGCATTTACGAATAGATCTGCCGATTTCTCAAGGGTGTCTTTTATGAGCCAGTGGAATGGGTCAGAATTTGACAATTCTATTGATCCAGGTGAATCCAATGGGATTTCCTCTTTTTCACACCTTGACGCAGGTGTTGGGATTGCATACGGATTTAATAAAGAAAACGAAAACACATTGTCAAGTAGTGAAATGAGTTTTCAGGGAGGAGTATCTGTACAGCACCTTAACAAACCAAAATTGAGGTACAATTCATTGGTTGATGATAGACTCTATATGAAATTTTGTTTCCATGCGAATGCCCGCTATGGGTTATCGTCAGAATCAAATTTAGAGGTGAGTGCGGCTCAATTTATTCAAGGAAAACATCTTGAAACCGTAGTTGGATTATTCTATCGCTTAAAAACTAAAAATGCATCGAGGGTTACCTCAATTCTGAGCAATCAATATTTTGTTTTAGGGACCTATTTTAGAAGTGTTGGAACCGTAATTCCAACCATTTATTTTGATTTAGGAGCCTTTAGCCTTGGTCTCTCTTATGATTATGAATTTGGTCAGCTTTCAAGTATGTACAAACAATCTATTGAGGTAAGTCTAAAATTCAACTCAGGAAAAAAATCCATATTCAATAGCTCTAAGCTTCGTTAACATATTTCAACCATAATTTTGCCTGTTCAGTATTCAATACTCTCGGCATTTTATTTTGTGAACCGATCTTCCCTATGCTTTGCATATAACCATAAAAAGTCTCTGGAGGTATTATTTTTATCTTGGGAGTACCAAGACTATATTTTCTTGCTGACTTATAATCGTCATTTAAGCTACAAAGGACTCCATCCAAATATTTCATAACCACATCAGCGTCAAGGTCGCTAGTTGACGTACCTAAAAACCAACTATGACATTGATTTTCGATATCAGCATAAATAGTGAATTCTGAAAATTGAAGATTAAACTTTTTTCCCGTTTCTAATAAACCCTGATTAATGTTTCCAAGAGACAGATGTTCGCCACAAAGACTCAAAAATTGCCTTATTCTTCCAGTAATAAGAATTTCATACTCCTCAGTATCAACAAAACGGACCAAATCTCCAATAAGATACCTCCATAAACCTGCATTGGTTGATATCACAATTGCATAATCAACTCCTTCTTTTACCTGACTCACGGTATATGCCTCTGCATTCGGCTTTATCTTCCCATACTCATCAAAATACTCTGAATTAAAAGGAATGAATTCAAAGAAAATTCCATTATTCATTAAAAGCTTCATGCCCTTTCTATGGCCTTCATTTTGATAACCAAAATATCCCTCACTCGCCAAATAAGTATCTAAGAGATTAATCTTGTGTTTCGAGATTTTGTTGAGCCTTCCGAGATATGGATCCATGAAAACACCACCATGAACGTATACATGTAAATTGGGCCAAATATCATGAATCGTTTCAAGCTCATAATGCTCTACAATTCTCTCCATTAATAGTAGGCACCAGCTCGGAACTCCTGCTATAATACCAATATCCCATTTTGGTGCTTTCTTGACCATTATCTCAAGCTTTTTATTCCAATCAGTCATTCCACTTATCCTGGGGCCTGGTTTTGCAAATGGCGAAACAATAAAAGAGGTATGTTTTTTTAATATTCCACTTAAATCACCCTCGACATGCGTCTCCTTATAGTTGAGTTTTGTAGAACCACCAACTGCCAATAGGCTGGTATTGAAAAATGATTGTGGTAAATCGAGGCCATGTAGCAAAGACAGTTGACGAATGCTTGTCTTTTGAAAAGACCTAATCATTTCAACGGTTATGGGGATCCTTTTGCTTGGAGAACCTGTAGTTCCAGATGACAATGCATAATACTTAATGCGCCCTCTCCATGTATTGTCTTTTTCTCCAAGAAGTGAGTATTTTAACCATTTATCGTAAAACTCATCATAGCTCGTTACTGGAAGGTTTTTTTGAAATTTACTCAGCTGATTTGAGGTGTTAAGAATATCTTGAAAACGATGAGCCATGCCAAATTTTGTTGACTTTGCTCTCGACAGCAAATAACCCAATACATCAAGCTGGTGTTTGTAACCCAACGTTTTTTTTGCGTTTTTCCTGTAACTTACGGCAGTAGTTGTCTTTAACAGTCTTCCTATTAATGGCATTCCTTCTTTTAACTGGTGGTTTTAAAGGCAAAAATAAAGATAAATATTCATCTTATTTTTCGATACTTTATCTTAACTTTGCACAAATATTAAAACCATGAGTGAAAAATCATTTATCGTCCCACATGACTTTACTTCTGTTGCTGATATCGCGCTGGAGCATGCCATAGCAACAGCAAAACCGCTTAAAGCAGAAGTGCAGCTGGTTCATGTTGTATCAAAAGAAAATCAAATTCACGAAGCGAACGAAAAACTTGCTTCAATCGTTGATAAATATGCTTCGAGTGGAGTGAAGATTGTTCCCAATGTAAGAATAGGTAACATTTTTGAAGATATCGGTGATTTTGCTTCTGAACACGAGGCGGAGCTTATTTTTATGGGTACGCATGGTGCTCACGGATGGCAACATGTTACTGGTTCTCACGCTTTAAAAGTGGTTACCAACTCATCTGTTCCATTTATCATTGTGCAAGAAAAATTGGTTAAGCCAACGGGATATGATTCGATTGTAGTACCTATGGACTTAAATAAAGAAACAAAGCAAAAGTTAACCATTGTTTCTAGGTTGGCTAAATATTTTGGTTCCAAAGTTCATGTTGTGATTCCCGACGAATCAGATGACTTTTTAAAGCATCAAGTAAAATCAAATATCGTTTTTGCGAATAGGTTCTTTAAGGATCGTGGAGTAGATATGCAACATGCCATTATTTCAAGGTCTGGTTTTGACAAAGAAGTAGTGAAATATGCAGTTTCTGTAGATGCAGATCTAATTGCAATTATGAATCTAAACAGAAACAGCTTCTTAAATGCCCTTTCATCAAATTACGAACAATACATCATTACAAATGATGCTTTAATTCCTGCTTTAATTGTGAATCCAGTTTACAAAGAAGGCTACGGTCAAAGTATTCTTTTTAGCTAAAATAAGTGGCTCAATATACAGCGCTCAAAGACTTTCTACATTCTCAACAATCTAAAGATCAAAATAATAATGATCTCTCAAAGGTTTTATTGGATCTCGCCAAAGCGAGTAAAATCGTCAGCAAAGATGTTTGTAGAGCGGGCCTTGTTGATGGCTTCTTAGGAGCTCAAGGCGGCCAAAATATTCAAGGTGAAGAACAACAAAAACTTGATGTTATCGCTGATAATGCATTCATTAATGTATTAGAAAAAGGTGGTGCCGTTTGTGGTATTGCATCTGAAGAAAATGAAGACTTCGTGTCTTTTGATAATGACAAATCTCGTGCAGGCCAGTACGTTGTCCTTTTTGACCCACTAGATGGCTCAAGCAATATTGATGTAAACGTATCTATAGGAACCATTTTTTCAATATACAAAAGGGTGTCGCCAAGTAAACAACCAGCTACTATAGATGATATGCTCCAAAAAGGCACAGAGCAAGTTGCAGCAGGTTATGTCCTTTATGGCTCGTCTACTATGCTTGTATTCACTGCGGGAAGTGGTGTAAATGGATTTACATTGGATCCTTCTACTGATGAGTTTTGCTTGTCACATGCCGACATGAAAATGCCAAAAAAAGGAAGGTACTATGCCATGAATGAAGGAAACATTAACGAATGCAATCCTAAAATCATAGATTATATTAAATATTGTCAAAGTCGTGAAAACGATTACGGGAGCCCTTATTCAGGAAGGTACATTGGATCATTGGTTGCTGATTTTCACAGAAATCTTATCAAAGGAGGGATTTATATTTATCCCTGTACTATTAATGCACCTGAAGGGCGATTAAGACTTTTATACGAATGTAATCCTCTTGCCTTCATCTCAGAGCAAGCCGGAGGTCTGTCTTCAACTGGTACAGCAAGGATAATGGAAATCAAACCTGAAAAACTACACGAACGTGTTGCTTTTTTCACAGGTTCTAAATCAATGGTCGAAAAAGCGATGGGATTTTTGAAGTGATATGAGTTTAAATTCATTCATAGAACATCTTCAAAACCATCCAGAAATTAATCTTTCTGCCCAAAACTTATCGCAAGACAAAACAAAAATTCACTGGACTGGAATTTTCGGCTCTGCAAAAAGTATTTTTGCGTCAGGAGTGGCTCAACAATGTCCTGGACATCATGTTTTTGTACTCAACGATAAAGAAGAAGCAGCCTATTTTTTAAATGATCTTCAGGGGCTATATCCCGAAGATCCTCGGCTCGTTTTTTATCCTGCATCCTATAAAGTTCCATATCAAATCGAAGATATCGACAATGCCAATGTTGTGGCCAGAACAGAAGCTTTAAAAAAATTGAGTGCGCAAGAAAATTGCTGGATCATCACCTACCCTGACGCATTATTTGAAAAGGTGCTCACCAAAAAGAAATTGGTTTCCAATACCATGAAAATTGAAGTAGGAAAAACCTATTCTTTAGATTTCATAAACGAATTGCTGCTAGAATATCATTTTGAACGTGTCAACTACGTTTATGAACCTGGACAATTTTCCATTCGAGGCGGAATTGTTGATGTATTCTCTTATGGAAATGACACTCCATTTAGAATTGAGTTTTTTGGCAATGAAGTGGAATCCATTCGAACTTTTGATGCCGCTGATCAGCTATCAATTAACACACATAAGTTCTTTAGTATCGTCCCAAATATTCAAGGCAAAATGATTTTGGATGGTATGGATTCTTTTTTTCAATACCTCAATGGCGATATCACTATATGGATAGACTCAATTGAAAGAGCAAAAGAGTCGCTGAGAAAAGAATTTGATAAAGCACATAAAATTTACGAATCATTAGATCAGGAAATAAAAAAAACGCTCCCCTCTGATTTATTTATTAACGATAAAGACTTTATTCTAAACCTCGAAAACCTTAAGGTCGTAGAGATGGGTACACAATCCTATTTTAAAGATGCCGTCGATATAAATTTTGAGCTTTTACCTCAGCCCAGTTTTAATAAAAATTTCAATTTACTTATTGACAATCTAAAGGAAAATCAAAAAAATAAATTCCAAAATTATATTTTTTCAAATCAACCCAAACAAATTGAGCGTCTCTATCAGATATTTGAGGATATCGGAGGTGATGTTTCCTTTACACCTATCAGCACCGCTCTTCACGAAGGTTTTATTTGTAAAACCCTGAAAATTGTTTGTTATACAGATCATCAGCTATTTGAAAGATACCATAGATTTAGGTTAAAAGAAGGGTTTAGAAAAGCCAAGCAAGCCCTTACCCTTAAAGAAATCTACAACCTACAAAAAGGAGATTATGTAACACATATCGACCATGGGGTTGGACAATTCTCAGGACTTGAGACCATAGATGTCAATAAAAAAAAACAAGAAGCTATTCGGCTTATTTATAAGGATGGTGACGTGCTATACGTTGGCATACATTCATTACACAGAATATCAAAATTTACAGGTAAAGAAGGCTCTGTACCCAAAATGAATAAGCTAGGCACACAGTCATGGAATACACTTAAAACAAAAACAAAAAAGAAAATAAAAGAGCTGGCCTTTGATTTGATTAAGCTTTATGCAAAGCGAAAAAATCAACCCGGCTATTCATTTAATGAAGACACCTACCTTCAAAATGAGCTAGAGGCCTCATTTATTTTTGAAGACACACCCGATCAGTTTAAAGCCACCCAAGACGTTAAAAAAGACATGGAATCCAAAACTCCAATGGATCGCCTTATTTGTGGGGATGTTGGTTTTGGTAAAACCGAAGTTGCAATTAGAGCAGCGTTTAAAGCGGTAGCGGATAGCAAGCAAGTAGCTATCCTCGTTCCTACCACCATTTTATCTTTACAGCATTACAGAAGCTTTAAAGAACGTCTAAATGAGTTTCCTTGTAATATCGATTACATCAATCGATTTAAAAGTGCAAAAGAAACGACCAAAACAATCGAAAAGCTAAAATCTGGAAAGATTGACATACTCATCGGGACACACGCAATTGTATCAGACCGCATCAAATTCAAAGATTTAGGTCTAATGATTATTGATGAAGAACAAAAATTTGGAGTTGCTGTAAAAGACAAGCTTAAAACCATGCGTACCAGTGTAGATACGTTAACATTAACAGCCACACCTATTCCACGAACCCTACAATTCTCCTTGATGGGAGCACGTGACTTGAGCATTATTAATACGCCTCCACCCAATAGACAACCTGTTTTAACTGAAATCATTTCATTGAATGAAGAAACCATTAGAGACGCAATTTCTTATGAAGTTTCGAGAGGTGGACAAGTCTTTTTTGTAAACAATCGCATTGCCAATATTCAAGAAATAGCCGGTATGATTCAAAGACTTTGTCCTGGTGTTCGTGTAGGGATTGGACATGGGCAAATGGATGGAAAGGTTCTTGAACAAAATATGCTCAACTTTATTAAGGGTGCATACGACGTATTGATTGCAACGACAATTATTGAATCTGGAATCGATATTTCTAATGCCAATACCATTATCATCAACAATGCAAATAACTTTGGGTTGAGTGATTTGCATCAGCTAAGA
>Ga0257121_1001476_pt1 | contig 17686 bp, 16 predicted proteins | sample SI106_100metaG_FD_190180 | JGI IMG/M metagenome (GOLD analysis project Ga0257121, IMG submission 190180) | Marine microbial communities from Saanich Inlet, British Columbia, Canada - SI106_100 | ecosystem: Environmental > Aquatic > Marine > Inlet | place: Canada: British Columbia | collected... | reverse complement strand
TTTGAGGGCTTCTCAAAGAGATATTGCTTTCGTTTTTCAAATGTTTGCCTTGTATCCACACTTAAATGTAGAAAAAAACATCTCATTTCCCCTGAGGATGCAAAAGATGAAGTCTTCTGAAATCAAAGAAAGAGTCAGAGAAGTTTCTCAATTGCTCAGAATCGAACATTTACTAAAATCAAATGTTTCAAATCTTGCCGGAGGAGACCGACAACGGGTAGCACTTGGTCGAGCAATTGTCAGAAGACCTGCAGCATTTTTAATGGATGAGCCTTTGGGTACACTAGACACTGAATTCAGAGAGAAAATGTGTCTGGAATTAAGAAAATTACATAATCGCATTCAAGCCACTACAGTTTATGTTACTCATGACCAAACTGAAGCAATGACAATGGGAGACAAAATTGCTGTTATGAATCAAGGAAAAATTTTACAGAATGGAACACCAAATGAAATTTATTCCAAGCCAAGATCAAAATTTGTCGGTTCTTTTATTGGTTCGCCTTCGATGAATTTTATCCCGATTGATTCGGCAATCGAGAAGGGTGCTACTTCTATTTTTATCGACGGTAATGAGTTCAATATCCCAGAACAACATGAAGGAACAATTGCTGATAAAAACTTTATTGGCATCAGGCCTGAGAAAATGACACTTTCTGAAAATCAAGGTATTTCCGGAGAAGTTTACGCTTCTGAATATCTTGGCACCAGAAATGTCCTAACGATTAATACTGAAGTCGGGCAATTCAAAGTTCGTGTTTCAAAAGACATCAAAGTTTCTCCTCTCGAAAATGTTAAAATATCTTTTGATTCACATTCTGGAATAATTTTTGACGGGACTTCTGATAAAGCCCTGCAAAGCGCTTACATGACAATTTGATATGGCAAAGGTAAAAATTGAGAATGTTTCTATAAATTTTGGAACAACCGCCGCACTATCAAATATTGATTTTGAAGTGAAAAATTCAGAATTTTTTATTTTACTCGGCCCTACTGGCGCAGGCAAAACAACAACATTAAGATTAATTTCCGGACTTGAAAGACCGGATTCCGGAAAAATACTGATTGACGGAATAGACGTAACAAAGGTGCAGCCAGCATATCGCGATACAGCTTTTGTATTTCAACAGTATTCTCTTTATCCAAATTATAGCGTTTTTGATAATTTAGCCTTTCCTTTACGCTCTCCATTAAGAAAAGAAAGTCCGGAAAAGATTAAACAAAGAGTACTTGAAATTGCGACTTTGCTTAAAATTGAAAATAAATTAAATAATTCTGCAACTGAATTATCCGGAGGTGAAATGCAAAGAGTAGCCATTGGCAGAGCATTAGTCCGGACTCCAAATATTTATTTAATGGATGAGCCTCTATCTTCTTTAGACGCAAAACTGAGAGGGGATTTGCGGGTGGAGTTAAAACGCATTCAAAAAGAATTGGGTGCAACCATTCTATATGTCACACACGATCAAATTGAAGCAATGACGATGGCAGACCGTATCGGTGTTTTACGGGAAGGAGAGCTCATTCAAATCGGAACTCCTTCTGAAATATATTCCAGCCCAGCAGATACTTATGTCGCCTGCCGTTTGGGGTCTCCACAAATCAATTTGCTTCCAAAAGATCTATTTGATTTCCCTGAAATACCTGCTAAAACAAAAACCCTTGGGATTCGTCCAGAGGATGTTATACTTGGCTCTTCCGAAATGGAAGGGATGGTTAGCGGAATTGAAAATTTAGGTGCAGACACCATTTTATTACTCAACTTTAACGAACATGAAGTTTTTGCTTATGCTGACCCCAGAAAAACATATTCTTATGGTGATGTTTTAAAAGTAGGAATTGATCCTGAAAAAACACTTTTTTTTGATGCCCAGGATCAATTAATTTCTGCATAATGTGAGTTTGTTTTTTTTCCCCACATTCTTAACTAACTAGGATGGTCTTAGTGGTCTTCTTTATTATAGAGAACCTCTAATTACCAGATTTCAGTTAATTTCATGTAGAAACCAGATATCAATCAATTTTTGTCTGGTTTTGCGATGAAGTTATGAGTGTTTTTTTTGAGGTTTATGAATTTTGTTTTGAATATATCGATATTCAATCTCAAGCTTGAATGAAACTGTGTATTTTATTGGTTTACCGAGTAATGTTGTTGTATTCTCTTAATAAAACATTCATTTAACAAAGACTTTATACTATTTTTAACCTTATCAGTTGTTCAAACCTGAATAGGTTGTAGGTAAGATTTACAAAACCAATTGTAGCCGCAATTCTCTGCTGTCCAATTTGTCTCAAGTGTAGAGCATCATTCATTGAGTTTGTCATAAAACCAAATATATGTTCAACTCTACCTCTGATTTTGGATTTACCAGCATTGTTTTTTTTCTGAATTTCTGAGAGGGGTTTATTGCGATATCCTTTTTCGTGTATTTCTGAGGTACAGCTGATTCCTTTTAAGTGCATTTCAATGTGCTCTGAACGATAGGCACTGTCTGCATAGAGGTTGTTATCTGTTTCGTTGACTAGATTTTCTAATTCTACTGAATCGTGAGTACTAGCATTGCTAACGGAATAGTTGTTTATGAGCTTAGTTTTCTTGTCTGCGTTTATGTGATTCTTGTAGCCAAAATGCCTCTCATTATTTTTAGTTATCCATCTAGCATCAGTATCTTTTTGTGCTAGTTTATTTTTGTTTTTAGCTAAACTAATGGGGACTGCTCCTTTTTTGATAATTGCGTTGTCTTCTCTGTTGTTTCGCTGTTTGGGTACATCAACAAATGAGGCATCAACCATGGAGCCTTCTTTGGCTATTATACCTTTGGAGTTGAGAGTTACTGTGAATAAATCAAAGAGTTTATTCGTGAGTCCCTTTTTACACAGTTGATCTTTAAAAAACCAGATCGTCTTGGCATCAGGTATTTTATCTGATAGTTCTAGATTCAAAAAATCCATAAAAGAGAGTCGATCTTTTATTTGAAACTCTGTTTGATCATCCGAAATGTTAAAATAACGTTGTAATATAATGATCTTAAACATCAGTATTTTATCAAATGGTGGACGTCCACCTTTCTCTTTGCTTTTGTTCAATAATGCTGATTCTAGCATGGGACGAAAGATCTCCCAATCTATTACCTTATTGAGTTTTTGCAAAGGGGGTTGATGTTTCTTAATGTCATCCATTTTAAATTCAAAATCAAAAAATCCCATCATGGTCCCTCTATATGTTTGAATTAGTTGCTGATATTGTTTAATATTATCTCATTAACTGTGGCATTAAACAAACATTATTTAAGAAAATTCAATAAAAATGGGTTTTTAGAGATGCCCTATACTAACTTTTCCAAAGAAAGGAGGTCAGATAAATTGATAACAATTCCGTATCCATTTCTAAAATCATTCAATAATATTAATTTGAGAATAATACAAAACGATTAATAGCAGCACTACAGGAAAATCAGGACACCATTTTGGCCTATAATGGAAAATCCATTTGATGCCCCTCCCAGAGTTGGATTGGGACAAAAACCTGAACCAATCTACCTTCGCACGGGTCAAACGATGCATCTAGGAATTGGGAGTTCAGACTCAATGCGTTTTGGCTGATAAGTAAGTTTACAAACAATTTTTGTAATTGGGGATTCTGTGGGGTTTTGGATAAATTATTAAAAGGTAGAAAAGAAAAGGCTTAATTAACAGCGAAAACGGAACTCCTTCACTCCCTGCTGACGCGCCAAGCGAAAAAGAGTCCGACAAACATCAGTGGAGCAAAAGCGGCGAAGCTCCAGAAAGCTACGTTCTGGGCAACGGCGACACTGCTTGCTTCTGAAAATCCGGAGAAGTTGGCAATGATGCCGCTCAGTGCAGATCCCAACGCCATTGCCACGCGCAGGAAAGTGGGGATTGAGCCCGATGCCTGAGTGCGCTCCGTTTCCGGAACATTGGCGATGATTCTCTTGGAGACAAAAGTCCAAGACATACCAAAACCCATCCCCATCATGGTGGCAAGTAACGCAATCAACCAGAGCGGACCTGAAGGCATGGCGTAAATCAAGCCCACCATCGAAATGCTTACAAACAATGCCCCCAGTCGGATCAGGCGCGGTTCAATGTGCTCTCTGACACCGGATGTACTGATGGCAACGATAGTCCAGCCCAGCGACTCCAAGGCAATGATGTAACCCGCTATCAAAGGGTCTGCTCCAAAGATGATGTACATGAGGAGTGGTCCATAAACCGTCAGCGAGATGGTCGCCATGAAGAGTGACGATATCATCAGTAGCCCTGAACCTGAAACTGTCCGGGGATTGAGGATACCTCGGGGAAAAATCCTGTTTTCGCTGTCTGCGTCCTGTTTGAAGAACAACAACAACAGCACAATCCCTGTCAAACATAAAAGAGCGGCGATTCCTGTATTGGTTACTACTCCGGCTTGACTGATTGCCAGCACTGCGACACCTAAAAGCCCCAATCGGGCCAATGGCATAGTCTGAGTCTTTTCCTTTTGTGTCTGGAATTTCCGCCTTAAGAGCGGAGGTGCCACCAGCACTGCTACCAATCCCTGTGCCGCAAACGCCCAAAATGCACCCCGCCAGTTTCCCGCTGCTACAAAATAACCACCAATCAACGGCCCGCACAAAGAGGACACTCCCCAAACTCCGGAAATCACGGCAATGATCCGTACCCACAATCTTTTCGGAAACAGAGTGGACGTACCGATAAAAGCAATTGACACCAATCCGCCACCTCCCATGCCCTGCAAGAGACGACCGAGGATCATGGTGGTCATATCCGGAGCGTAACCGCTGATTGCACAGCCGATGACGTAGATAATGCCGGCGAAGATTTGGGCCTTGGCAATCCCAGTGCGAATTACCATCAAGCCTGCGATGGCTCCCGTCATTACTGATCCAAGCTGGTAGAGCGTGTAGGTCCAGCTCAGAAAGGGAATCCCTCCAATGTCTTCCACGGCAACCGGCATCACAGTGGCAACCAGTGTAGAATCCGCCGCGTAAAGCCAAACACCAAAACACAGTAGCAACAAGCGGGACAGGTGACCTTCCTGGGTCAATGCAGACCAGGGAACGTGTTGGGCTTTTAGCTCGCTCATAACCGCTGTCCGTTGGGTCTACAGAAATTCAAATAAACTGCAAAATCCATCCTGAGGCGGCATTGTTCTCCGTTGCGGAGTTGAGCCGGAAATCTCAATAAACGTCCAAAAAACAATGTGTCTTGATTTTCGTAGAAGGTGTTCAAGTAGATGCCTATTTTTTCAACGTTGGAGATACGAACATCCTCACCTTGCTTGGGGTGCTCTTAAGACTATTTCAATCTTCAATCTGAATTAAGATTTGATCCTTTTCTGCATTCTAAGCTTGTTAGATCAAAATAAGATGGTGTTGATGAACCAGAAAAAATCATAAAACCGTGCCATCTCGAGAGGAAGTGAGCAATCTATTGTAGGCTACTGCCCAAATATGTAAGTTTTCTCCCTACAGTCCAAATGATAAATGGTGGATTTTAGATTTATTACGGCTCCATCAATGATAAAAACAATAACGAAAATACACAAAACGCAAAATCCACATCTGCAAATTAATTATGTAATTTACTCAAATAATAATGGAGTTGCAAAAACATCACTTGCGTTCAAGTTAAGTTCTTGGGAGCGAGAATTAGCACTAAATCCACGAGGTCTTCTGCAATATTGGTAACAGAGAATAGTTGCAACAAAATATACCTTAACTCGTCAGATATTTTGTCTTTGACTTAGAGAGTACTTCAGCTGAATTTTTATAATTGAACTGAATCAGTCAGTTTATCCAGTTGCTTAATATTTCGCTGAAGATAACCTGGGAATGTGCGATCAATTACAAGTTGTAATTTGCCCAATATAGTGCTAGTTTTAGCTATTCTCCCCCATCTACTTTTACTGGGAAATAATGAACCACTAATACCTTTTTTATTGTTAACTACTTCAGCTTAACATTCAGATAAATATACTGTTTTTCATTTCTGTTTTTCTTAGAAAGTTGTGGAGAATTTTACCTAAGAACAATAGATGCTCTATAACATTCATACTAGGAGATAAAAAATGAATGACTTGTCTTCAAATCACCTTGTTGCTGCAATTGATTTTTCAGAAAATTCCCGCTCAGCTCTCTTTTTTGCAGCAACATTGGCAGATCGTCTGCAGTCAAGGCTAACTATTTTGCATGTTATCCATGACCCAGTTTCGTCCCCAGGTTATTATGTTAGGGATTCCGGCACAGAAGAATTCCAGACAATTGAGGAGCTTGCAAAAGGCAAGTTTAAAGAATTTATGAATGAAATACAAAAAGATAATCCTGATATAAAATCCCTGGTTTATGCAGAAACTCTATTAGTATCTGGAATTCCAGTACCAAGAATTCTGGAGGTGGTAGAAAATATAAATCCGGATATGGTCATCATGGGAAGTCTCGGGCGTACTGGTCTTGCACATGTACTTTTGGGATCCAAAGCTGAACGGGTGGCTCAGTTATGTCCTGTGCCAGTGACTATTGTTAAACAGGAAGTATCAGTGGCCGAAAAACAAGATAGTAAGGAGATTGAATGATGGAATGGTGGTCTATGTTAATAACATTACTCGGAGGTTTGTCACTCTTTCTCTATGGCATGGAGCAAATGTCGGAAGCCCTGAAGGCAGTAGCCGGAGACAGGATGAAACAGATCCTAGCCACGGTCACAACTAGCCGAATAATGGGCATGCTCACAGGTGCATTCGTGACATCAGTGATCCAATCTTCTTCTGTAACCACTGTGATCTTGGTTGGATTCGTCACTGCAAACTTGATGACCTTTTCACAAACCATCGGAGTAATACTAGGAGCTGACATCGGCACCACTATTACCGCACAAATTGTCGCTTTCAAAGTTACTAAATACTCATTAATTCTGGTATCAGTAGGCTTTGCTATGATTTTTACGAGTAAGCAAGACCGGATAAGCCAATATGGCCAACTGATCATGGGGTTAGGACTAATCTTTTTTGGGATGTCGTTGATGAGCAACGGCATGCGCCCACTTCGAAGTTATGAACCTTTTGTCGTTCTCATGCAAAATGTCACCAACCCAGTCATTGGAATTCTGATAGCTACGCTTTTTACAGCGCTTGTACAGTCTTCTTCAGCAACGATGGGTGTGGTGATCGCATTGGGATCGCAGGGGCTAATCTCTCTCGAAGCAGGCATCGCTCTGGCCCTCGGCGCAAACATCGGCACCTGTATAACTGCCGGATTAGCTAGTTTGGGAAAACCACGAGAAGCGATGCGTGTTGCTGTGGCACATGTCTCTTTCAAGGTAATAGGAGTTTTGATGATTGTCTGGTTCATTCCATGGTTTGCACAATTCGTACGAGCAATTTCGCCTTCAGTGGCAACAGAACTCTCCGGTATGGAAAAGTTGGCTCAGGAAACTCCAAGACAGATAGCAAACGCTCACACTATTTTTAATGTGGCAATTGCTCTGTTTTTCTTACCGTTTGCTGGTTTTTTTGCTCGTTTTTGCGAGTGGGTGGTTCCAGATGCACCACTTGGGGAAGAAATTTCTCTTGACCGTGCCATCTTTTTGGATGAGGACTTAATTGATACGCCTTCACTTGCTTTACATCGAGCAAGAATGGAAATTGCCCACATGGGTGAAAGTGTCAAGGAAATGTTGAAAAAAAGTATGCCTGCGTTTTTCAATTCAGACATAAAACAAATGGAACAAGTTGCTACAATAGACGATAAAATCGATTTATTGCATGATCAAATTATTTTCTATCTTGGACAACTCAGCAAAAAAAAACTATCTGATCAACAATCAAAAGAGATTGCAGAATTAATGCGAGCCACTAATGACCTTGAGCGAATTGGAGACTTGATTGAAACAGACCTGATTGCGCTTGCAGAAAAATGCAAAGCCCAAAATATTCAGATCAGCGAAGAAACAAAGGAAGTATTATTAAAACTACACGATGTTGTCTGCAGAGCACTCTACACTGCTCTAAATGCAGTCACCGGGAATGATCTCGATGCGGCTCAATCCGTCAGAGTCATGAAAGCCGAGATCCGTCAGCAAATCTCAGCTGCAGAAGATCACCAAGCCCAACGTCTAGTGGTACATGAACCTCTTAGACTACCGACATATGCCGTTGAAATTGAATTAATTGAAAAACTGAAACGCATTTATGATTATGCCAGCCAAATGGCTAAATCGGTAATTCCGAAAAGTAATCCTGAATCGCAAAAGGAAAACGAACCGTTTCCAATTACTCAATCCAAGGACTAAGAAATGGACCAACTGGTAGAGGTATATAAAGCAGTTTATAGAAAACACCATAGGAAAAAACAAGCCAACCCAGTGAAATCGCAACAATGGTAAGCCATTTTCGAAATCCTAGATAAAGCATTGAGGCTCCAAGGAAAATAAACGTACTTAAAAAATAACCGGCACTTTCGATCACCAGCAGATAAAATACTATGATTGCAACATAGATAAACAAAGTACGCAGCTGCCCTGATTCAGGGTCTGGTTTCCCTCGTTTGCTTACTGCTTGAAAAACTAGGTAAGTGCAAAAAATAACTATGATAATCATCCATAGATATGGTACCACTTCCGGGCCTACATCTTCAAGTTCTGGGAAATCCAAAGTCTGCGAGTAGAACACTCCGCAAAGCAATAAAATGCTTAGCGGAAGGAGTACATTTCCGGAATAACTTGTTGAGTGGTTTTCTTTCTGATTCATGATGTAAGTATAATTAGTCTCTGAACGAAAATCTGTAAAGTCAGCTTTTAATCAAGGTTTCAGTAGTTTTTGCATGACCAAGGATTTGGCCGTCCGTTTTTAGCTATCTGCTATCAGGTTGAAAAATCAGACCAAAAAACTGAAAACTTATAAGATAATAGGACACAATACTGAGTACAATTAAGGTAAGGTGACAAGACACTTTATTTGAGCAGACTATAGGAAATAAGAAGAAATCATTCCAATAGATATAGTGACATGCCAACTTACCTTTTAACACGGGCCGAGTTAAGTTACGCAAACGAGGCCCTCATCTTAAATCTTGTTGAAAATAGTAAACCAAGCTTTATTTTAGAATTCCCGAATTCTTTAGCCAGCGTGTAACATCTGCCTTATCCTCTAAAACTATTTTATAGAACTTGTCATGCTTGTAATAGACAGGATCCACTCCTCTTTTGCTGACATATTCAATCCATTCTGAATCCTTCATCAGTTTGGAAAACAAGTCATCATAGAACTTTCTAGCTTCTGCAGAAATGCCTTTTTTGATGGCAAAACCACGCCACATGATTTCATTGTCCATACCCTTAACTCCCAGTTCCCGGAAAGTAGGAGCATCGGGAAATTGAGAAAGCCTCTTGGTACGTGATAAAGCAGCCACTTTCAGCTTTGGCTGTCCAATGATGTCCTGAGCATTTCCCACATAGACTACAGCACGCTTGCCCAGTAGCTCGATCATGGCTTTTTTGCCACCCTTGAAGGGGATATATTTAGCCTTGATCCCGGCTGCTTTCCAAGTTTTCATTGCCATTACATGATCAAGACCACCTGCGGCAGGCCCAACCCACATTTGCCGTTTTCCCTGCTTTTCCAACGCTTTTGCATCAGCAACGATCTGTTCCCAGGTATTCACAGTTTGTTCACGATGTGTGATGATGGCTTCCGGATCGGACATACTCATTGCCAGCCACTCGAAGTCACCGAGGTTGATGTCACTCTTTGCTGAAACAGTCTTGTAAACAGGTGACTTTGTCGTTCCGAACAGAGTATATCCATCTGCGGGTTGTGACAGGATGTACTTCATTGCAACAATACCCCCAGCTCCCGGCTTGTTTTTCACCACAAATTTTGCGCCGGTCAGCCGTTCACCTATGACGGCCAGCTTGCGGGAATCCCGATCGATGCCCCCCCCGGGTTTAACGTACACCATGATGGTGATAGGTTTTTTCGGAAACACGGCTAATACAGTCTGGACCATTCCGCTCATTGCGATGCAGAACACCGAAAGTCCAATTGTCAAATGCTTGATTCTCATTTGGTTCTCCTTGTTGATTACAGAAAAATCAGACCATAAATAGCCAGCAATTCTAACCTTTAACACTGAAAAAACGTTTAATCTCGGTAAATTCAAATCTAAGAATTACTGACTTAAAGTAGTTCTGAAAGTTATACTGCAGACTGTCTGGCTTGGAACTAACTGATAAAAACAGAAACATCCACAAGCCAACAATAATCAGCAGCGGTTCCCCACCCTTAGCAAATCTCAAAATTGAACTACCAGGTGGTGTACGGGTTCGCAATCAGGTTAGAGTTGAAATAGCGTGGATCTCCGCTCACCTCTTCCCCTACCCATGAAGGAAAGTCAATGGCTTGTTCCTCACTTTCCAGTTCAACTTCGGCGACAATCAAACCCTGATTGACACCTGCGAACTCGTCAATTTCCCATGTCAAACCAGCATGGGGTATTTTATATCGAGTTTTTTCGATAATAGGTTTTTCGCATAATTCATCCAACATCTCGTTGGCGTCCACAGTTGGAATTTCGTATTCATATTCCTTTCGGGTTGCGCCTATGGTGATGCCTTTAATAGTCAAAAAACCTTTATCATCAATGGTTCTTACTCGTACCGTCCTTTCTTTCACAGTTGATAAATATCCTTGACGGTAAATTGTGCCGGAGGCATATTCACGCCAAGAATCGTCCTTTATCAAATATTTGCGTTCAATTTCTTTTCCCATGACTTTCCTTATTAAAGTTTAAACATTCCCGGAAACGGGTCCATGCCGATAACACGCTTGATCGACCTGAGGTAATTAAGGTTTTCATAGTCGTTGAGTCCCAGCATTTCCTTTGCTTCGAGAATTGCTTCTATGTCAACCGACTCAACTGCTACAGTTTGTTGGGTTGCACCGTTGAATTGAATTTCTCCTAATTCGGTGATGCAATCGTTAATCGTAAAAGCAAACCGGCGTTTGAAAACCTGTACCGGAATAAGTTGAGAATGAGAATAAATAATGTCACGCAGAAATGAATCTAACGAGTATTCATTCTCAGTCAGTTCCTGCATTTCAACACCAAACGCAGGAAAAACTTCATCCTTGAGCATTGCTGCACTCATCGGAAATTCCCCTTTCATGAGAGGATCCCATTGCTCCAGCCCTTTTTTTGCTTGAACAAAAACTTTTATGTCCATCAACTTGTCGCGGATTTTTGTATTATTTTCGCTGTTTCCAGCAGAGATTATATAAATTTCTTTGCTCTCGCGAATCATTTCGCATTTTGAGAGAGCATAGAGTTTTTCTTCGACTTTGCCAAAATTCTTGGCCCAGGTCCTGAACTCAAAACGTGGTTTTATTCCTTCCATTTGATCTCCTTTTTGGATAGTTAAAATGACACACTTTGCTGTGTCCTGTTAAAAACAATTACGCCTTTGATTTATACTTTCTATAAATAGGCAGAGCAAACAGCAAAGCTGCCACTGTCAACATGGTCAGACTGAGCGGTTCTGTGAAAAAAACCAGCGGACCATCCATCATCACTGCACGGCGGAAATTTTCTTCAAGAAGATTCCCGAGGACAATACCTAGTACTACTGGCGCCACAGGATAATTATAGCGTTTGAAAATCCAACCGACTAATCCAAAACCAATGCAGGCTCCCACATCAAAAAAAGAATTCTGGACAGCAAAACTGCCGATCAAAGCGATTGCAAGAATCATTGGATAGAGAATACTTGCCGGCACTTCAACCACCTTTGCAAAGAAACGAACTCCGTAAAAACCAAGAAAGAGCATGACAGCATTGGCAACGAGCAAGCTTGAGAAGATTCCATAAACAATTTCCGGATTAGATTCAAATAGCAATGGTCCCGGAGTAATATCGTGCAACTGCAATGCACCAATCAGGACAGCATCTGTTGCGCTTCCGGGAATACCAAGCGCAAGCAGCGGAATAAGCGCCCCGCCAACCGAACTACTATTTGCCGCCTCTGATGCCGCCACACCTTCGACAGCTCCTGAACCGAAAGTTTCAGGTACTTTACTGTTGCGCTGTGCCAGATTGTAGCTGATAAACGACGCTATCGTTGCGCCTGCACCCGGGAAAACTCCAATGATTGTACCTAACACTGAAGACCGCATAATGGTGTTTTTTACTCTCCACGTTTCCAAAAGCGTAGGAAATTTCCCGGTTACTTTCTTAACTAACTTGGTTCCAAGTTTACCATCCTCAATAGCGGTAAAAACCACACTCAGTGCAAACAAACCAATCAGTGCAGGAATGAGACTGAATCCATCATAAAGTTGATCAATCCCGAAAGTAAACCTGGAGACTCCAGAAATTGGATCAATTCCTACAGTGTTTATCAGCAGCCCAAATAAAACCGCTACCATAGCCTTGGCAACATTGCCTTGGCCCAAGGAACCAACCGTGGTCAAACCAAAGACAGCGAGAGCAAAATAATCTGCTGGATGAAAGCCAATAGCCAGCCTAGCAAGCGGGACAGCAAACAAGATCAAAATGATAACGCCGAAAATACCCCCGATCGTTGAAGCAATCAGTGAAAATCCCAAACCTTTCCCTGCTTCTCCTTTCAAAGTCAGAGGGTATCCGTCTAGAGCAGTCGCAGCAGCAGCGGGAGTACCTGGAGTGTTGATTAGAACTGCTGTAATTGAACCACCATAGTTTGAGGAAATATAAATCGAGACCAGCAGAATCACTGCCAGAGAAGGAGACATTGTGTAGCTAAAGGGGACCAAAAGTGCCACACCTGTAGAAGGAGATAAACCCGGCATCGCTCCTACCATGATACCGACAATGACTCCGGCAACGATTACAAGAATTGGTTTCCAACCGATTAGTGTTTCGAAACCGAAAATTAGGTTTTCTAGCAGATCCATAAGACTTTTATTAGTTCTTCTTTAGATAACAGAGTACAAAATAAATATGACCTTTGATCAATTCTACGCAAAGCTCAAATCACCAACAAAATAAGCCCCCAAAATTCTTCTGAAAAAACACTTTAATTACAAATAGCGACTCTGGTACCTTTGACCAAAGAAAACATATTATTCAAGTCGAGTGCTTGGTGGCCAGAATAAGTACTGCATCTGCGACGTCTTCGGCAAGATTTGTGACTGCGCCAAGTTGTTTAAAAATACCTTTTAATTGATACTTCCTCGCCAGTTCATATTTTTCATTTTCAAAGACTGATTGCAGGAGTTTATACTCCACTTGGTCGACTTCACTTTCCTGACGACTGACTTCTTCCACATGCTGCCTAACAGCTCTCAAATCTGTAAATAGTGAATCTGTAGCGTGGGCCAAAGCTTTTACAGCTTTGTGGGTGTGATCCAGCATTTTTTTCAGCGGAACCTTAAAGTCTTGTGGAATCTCCGGTTTTTCTAGTGCTATTTCAGCAAGTGAATGTTTGAAACTGCTGGGAACTTTGTCGAGTTTTGTCAAAAACCAGAGCAGATCATCCCTAGAATCTGGCATTAAAGACTCTCGCATCAGTGTCATTTGAATCTGAAGTCCTAGATCGTCCATTTCTTTTTCAATTTTATTAAGATCTTCATTTCGTTGAGTAAACTCGTCACTGCTCCCATCCAGATATGCCTCATAAGACCCCTTATAAAGATGCGCCATATCTTCAAGGTAACGCAAAAGACGTTGTATTTTTTCTTCAACAGCATACTGTTTTTTAAAAAATAAACTCAAAGGGTTCATAATTCTCTCCGATGAAAAATTCTGTATAAAAATGCTAGTTTTTGTTTAATGTCACGGTCATGTAACTTGTCCTTCAGACCTCCTCCCAGAACGATCCATTCCGGGCTGATTTCGGACAATGCGTCTCCCAGTTGCCAGGGATAATTATAAGTTTGACCCGCTAATTTGCTCAAGGCTTCCAGTTGTACTGGTGAAAGTCCATTATTGTCCAAGTCAGCTATTTTTTCGGCAGTTACAATCAGCCTTTGCTGCAACGAGTATTCTACAACTTTCAGTCCCTGTTTGCTGGACAAGTTCACTTTATCCTTAACGGAGCGTACAACTTCGGCAGACGTCCGGAAAATGGTGCCTGAAAGTTCATGCAGTCCATCCGTTTCGATTCCCTCTTTTTGAAACTTTTCGATGACACTGGCAGAAAGCTGATAATTTGAATCACGCTGTACTGTTTGCTGGAAAACATTTTGCAGGAAATACAAACCGACAAAACAAAGCAAACATGAAATAATCGGTGTGATAACCCAGCCTTTGACGATGCTGTAAACACGTGGCCACTGGATTTCCCTGCCTCCCTGCAGCATTCCAATTCCAATCACAGCTCCAACCACAGCTTGAGAGCTTGAAACTGGAACCAGCGGAATTGTTGGCAGAGACATATTCGCGAGTAGCTGTTCCAGTCGTTCAGAGGCAAAAAGGAAAAGCACGATTGAATGTGACATTACGGCTACCCACGCAGCCAATGGCGTGAGAGTCATCAGTTCAGAACCTACGGTCATCATCACCCGCTTGGAATAGGTGAAGACGCCAACAGCGATCGCCAAGCCTCCCACTAAAAATAGCTGCTGCGCTGAAGAAATACTGAAACCCTGCCCAAACTGCATATCCGGAAACGGTGCCACGGGCACAAAAACCCCCATCACGTTGGCAATGTTATTAGCTCCTAGACTATAGGCTCCAAAGGCTCCTGCAAGGATTAAGGCCAGACGGGTATAGCCATCTAAATGTATCAAACCAACACCAATTTTACGTACAAAAATTTTGGAAATTGAAAACAATAACGCCGCGATAACTGCAGAAAGCAAAGGACAAATAATCCAAGTGGAAAGAATTTTCAGTAAGGAAGAGATGTCCGTGTAAGAATCACTAAATAGATTCCAGCCGATAATCGAACCGATAATGGCCTGGCTGGTTGAGACAGGCAGACCTAATTTGGTCATCCAGTAAACTGTCAAGCCTGCGGCTAGAGCGGCCATGAAGGATCCTCCAATGGCATTTACCGCACCGAGTTTGCCCAAAGTTTGTGCCGCGCCGGTTCCGCTGACGAACGCACCGAGAACCACAAATATACCGCAAATAATGGCAGCAGTCGTGAAACGAACCATGCGGCTGCCAACTGCAGTACCGAAAACGTTAGCTGCGTCATTTGCACCAAGTGACCAGCCTAGAAAAAGGCCGCTGCTTAAAAAAATAAGAACTGTGGGATCAAGCAAAACTATATTATTGAAAAAAATTGAAGGTCATGTAGAAACAAAATAATTGGTTTTTACGCTAAATTTGTAATGATTTAATTTTCAAAATCTACTTCGAATAATCAATTTTACTGCTATATATTTATGGGCTTGACGCTACTTCTTATACAGCAAAAACTAATTATGGGGTCCAGACACTGTTAGTCATAATCTACTTTGAATACTTTTCCAGTTTCATTGTGGTTTGCTAAAGTGGGTCGAAAATGTAGTGTTTTTTGCTACTCTTTGTTTGAAACAAATGCAAAACATCTTATCTGGTTGATAATACAGAAATATTATGATATATTGCTCTATAATTTCCAAGATAAATTATTGATATATTCAAAATATCAGCAAATTGAGTTTATCTATATTTTCGACTCCATTAAAACTTATTTTGCACTTTTTTTAATTTGTGCTCTTAAGTAGAGTAGACAAAAACAATGATACTAGTACCTTTTTCTTCTTATTCAACAAAATATCACGATCAAAGATATAAATGAAATTAAAATACATAATTGTACTCATAAGGAATACTTATGAACTTTGACCAACTGAGAACATTTCAGGCTGTTGCTACCACCGGTAATTTCACCAAAGCCGCCCGCAAGGTCTTCTTGTCCCAGCCAGCAGTCAGTCAACAGATCCAAGCACTTGAAACTGCCTGTGGTGTGCGTCTATTTGATCGTTCTGGGAAAAAGGTTCAACTAACCCAGGAGGGAAAATTACTACTGACAAAAACCAGCATTATCACAGCTGACTTGAGAGAAATAGAGGTTCTTTTTGAGGAGATTTCAAATTTAAAAAAGGGGCGACTGGAGATTGCGACCAGTGCGGTCTTTGGAACTTATTTTCTCCCGCTTACTATTGGCAAATTCAACAGCGAATACCCCAGCATAGAAATAAAACTGAACAATGTTAATTCCCATGAAGTTAATTCCATGCTACTGGCAGGTAAGATAGATTTCGGTTTCGGCGGCTTGGAGGAAAATGAACCTGAGATCACCTCTATTCTTATTCACGAGGAGCCACTCATCACCGTAGTCGGTAGTAGCCACCCGCTGGCTAGAGTCAAAACCGTCAACATTGAAGCCCTCGTTTCCACCCCTTTGATCTGGAGGGAAAATGGAACACAGGTACGTAAAAAACTGGAAAAATGGCTGGCTGAAAATAGTACTAACTTTTCTACCGAAAGGTTTATTGAACTGAGAAATGTAGAAACTGCTAAACGGTTACTGGAGGGAGGGTTCGGACTGACAATAATTCCTGAGACCGCGGTGGAGCGTGAACTGGCGACCGGTTTGCTAACAAAAATCAACCTGCCGGGACTAGATATAAAGGCCACATATTTTCTCCACTGCCCCAACAACAGGCATCTCTCGAAGTCTGCTGAAGTCTTTCTTAGCTTGCTTCCGGAAACTGTTTCATTAAGCCACGGAAAGAACTGTAACCTTGAGTTACTGAAAAATATCTAAACAACAATTGTGTGCAATAGTAAAATTTTTGACATTTAAGATAACCTTTCTTAAGATGGTACAATCCCTTCCTCAAATTTAGATTCAATTACTTTGTTTGAAGAAGTAAAATTTGAAGAGTTATTGCATCCTGCTAAGAAGAAAATTCGAAACGCTTTAGAATTATTGTGGCTATACAGCTAGCCTGCTTTGATTAGAAAGATGAAGATGGATTGAAAAACTGTATCTGAGAATGTTTCAAGGGGTTTTCCGGCAGAGCATAAAATTCACTGCATGAAAACTCATTACTAATTCTTCGTGCTGATTTATTGTTTCGATGAATGTACGCACTATGCCTCTGTCAGGTTTCGAACGTGAACGTTTGGTTTCAATAATGGTGGCACGAACCATTAGTTTGTCTCCCGGACGTACCGGAAGTATCCAACGCAGTTCATCAATTCCCGGAGAACCGAGACTTGAAACAGGAGAAAAGTAATTATCAACCAATGCCCGCATCACAAAGGCACAAGTCTGCCATCCGCTGGCGATAATTCCTTCGTACTGACTTTTTTTTGCTGCCTCATGATCTATGTGAAAAGGCTGTGGATCATAGCGTCGAGCGAATTCAAGCACCTCAGTTTCATCAACCTCAAGAGGGCCAAATTCCATCACAGATCCCTGAATGTAACTTTCAAAAAACCACTCTTCTTTTTTGGCGGGCAAATTAGTCTTTGTCATTAAATTCCAGTTGGCTGGTGAAAATCAAAAAGCTGTCCGCATTCCCAGCGCAAACTGCATTTCCAGTTTCCGGTCATGAGGCAGATTCAGGCTCGCAATATCCAATCCCATCAACCACACAGTAATGATGGGCGTTCCTGAAACCCAGCTCCAGCCCATGTGCAAAATGTCTGAAGAGCCTTCCCCCAGTTCTGTGTCACCCTGACGTACTTGA
>Ga0257121_1001474_pt1 | contig 17691 bp, 17 predicted proteins | sample SI106_100metaG_FD_190180 | JGI IMG/M metagenome (GOLD analysis project Ga0257121, IMG submission 190180) | Marine microbial communities from Saanich Inlet, British Columbia, Canada - SI106_100 | ecosystem: Environmental > Aquatic > Marine > Inlet | place: Canada: British Columbia | collected... | reverse complement strand
CTTTATGATACCAAGCTGTTCACTAAAAACATAGAGTCTGCTTACACTGAGATGTACGAAAGACATCACAAGGGTTTAGAGCCTGATCATATTTATGTGGAAGAGTAAATGACTGATTCTAATCAACAGTCAGCACTCTCCAAAGAACAAATCGATTCAGTTATTGCGCTGTATTCAAGTGGTCAATATCAAGAGGCTATAAATCAGATAAAAATCCTAAATGAGTCGCACCCGAATACACCTTTTTTATTTAATCTCATAGGCGCCTGTTATAAGTCTTTGGGCCAACTAGAAGGTTCAGCTAAGATGTTTGAAACAGCAGTTAATATTAAACCAGACTATGCTGAAGCTCACAAAAACCTTGGTATTACGCTTAAAGACATAGGTCAGCTAGATGCTGCAGCTGAAAGTTTAAATAAAGCCATAGCTATTGACTCTAATTACTTAGATGCACACTACAACCTTGCCATCACGCTTAAAGATCTTAATCAGCTTGATGCAGCAGTTAAGACTTATCAAAAGGTTATAGAGATAAATCCAAACTTTGCTCAGGCGTATAACAATCTTGGAAATCTTTTGAAAGATCTGGGTCAAAATGATGAAGCCCTAAAAAACTATAACAAGGCAATAGAGATAAATCCAAACTTTGCACATGCGCACAATAATCTTGGTAACGTTTTTAAGGATCTTGGACAGCTAAAAGATGCAGTAAGTAATTATAAGAAAGCAATAGAAAGAAATCCTGACTTCTCTGAGGCACATAACAATCTTGGTAATGCTTTTAAAGACCTTGGTGAGCTTGATAATGCAATAAAGAGTTATCAGAAGGCGGTAGAGCTCGACAATAATCTATATGAAGCTTATTACAATCTTGGTGTTGTATTGATTCAATTAAAGCGATTCAATGAAGCAATTCAATGCTTTCAGAGTGCAATAGAGATTAATCCAAATTTTACTCAGGCGTTTAATAATCTTGGCAGCGCTTTGATGAGTCTAGGAAGACTTAAGGAGTCCATTAACTATTTCAAAAAATCATTAGATATTGATTCTGAATATGTTAATGCACTCAATAATCTTGGTATTGCTCTCACTGACATAGGTCAATTGAAAGCCGGTGCAAAATCGATTGAAAGAGCTATAGAGATTGATCCTGACTTTGCTGAAGCTCACAACAGTTTAGGTAACATTTTCAAAAAGTTAAAAAAAATAGATAAGGCGCTCCTATGCTATGAGCGTGCATATGCAATTAAGCCAGAAATGGATTTTGTTTTGGGTAGTATTTTGAATTTGAAAATGCATCTTTGCATTTGGGATGGCTTGTCAAGTCAAATTGATGACTTAACTAGAAAAATTGGTAAAAATGAAAAAACTATAGACCCATTTAACCAGTTGGGACTCACTGATATTCCTGCTCTCCAAAGGAAAGCTACAGAAATAAGAATCAATAGTGCTCACCCTAAAAATTATTCATTACCAACAATCAATCCTTATGAGAAGCACTCAAAGATACGTATTGGTTATTTCTCTGCAGACTTCAAAATACATCCAGTTACAACTCTAACTACTGAACTTTATGAGGTTCATGATCGGAATCACTTTGAGATTCATGCCTTCTCTTATGGTCCTGATACTAAGGATGAGATGAATCTTCGCATTAAAGCTGGGGTGGATTACTTCCATAATGTTGAAGCTATGTCGCATAAAGACATTACCCTTCTTGCCAGGTCCTTAGAGATTGATATTGCAGTTGATTTAACTGGCTACACTGCAAAGTCGAGAACTGATATTTTTGCCATGTCAGCTGCCCCGATTCAGCTGAGTTATATCGGTTATTTGGGGACGATGGGAGCTGATTATTATGACTATCTTATTGCTGATCCAGTGATGATCCCTAAAGAGAATCAAAAGTATTATGTTGAGAAGATTGTTTATCTACCTAGCTTTCAAGTGAATGACTCTAAGGACTTACCACCGGAGATTACTCTGACTCGCAAAGATGTGGGCCTTCCTGAAGAAGGCTTTGTGTTTTGTTGTTTTAACAATACTTATAAATTTACTCCTACGATTTTTGATAGTTGGGCTCGAATCTTAAGTGCAGTTGAAGATAGTGTACTGGTTGTATTTGCAAGTAATGAATCCTCTAAAGTGAATCTTACTAAAGAGATAGCGCTAAGACATATTAATCCAAACCGACTCATTTTTGCTGACCGCTATGAGAGGCCAGAATACCTAGCTCGCTATCGAGTGGCTGACCTATTCCTAGACACACATCCTTATAACGCGGGAACAACAGCGAGTGACGCCCTTAAAATGGGGCTTCCTATGCTTACTATGATAGGACAATCCTACCAAGCAAGAATGGGTGCCAGCATCCTTACTTCAATCAATCTTCCTGAACTCATTACCAATACTCCAGAAGAGTATGAAGCACTTGCTATTGAACTTGCTTCACAACCAGATAAACTCAAAGCGATTAAAGATAAGTTAGCAAGTAACCTCTCTACATCGCCACTTTATAATACTAAGCTGTTTGTAAAAAATCTTGAATCTGCTTATACAACGATGAATGAAAGACATCATAAGGGATTAGAGCCTGATCATATTTATTTTGAACATTTTAAGTAAATCAAAAAGATATTGTAAAATGAACTTATTTGGTAGAAAAAATGAAAAGTAAAAAAACAGTTTTAGTTACTGGCGGTGCTGGCTTTATTGGCTCTGCATTAATCAGACATATTATCTCTCATACAGAATATAAGGTAATAAACATTGATAAATTGACCTATTCTGGCAATTTAGAGTCCTTAAAATCTATTGAATTAAATCAAAAATATTTTTTTGAAAAAATAGATATTTGTGATGAAAATTCTATAAAAACTTTATTACTCAAAAATAAACCTGATGCATTAATCCACCTTGCAGCTGAGTCACATGTGGACAGATCGATAGATGGACCAGCAGATTTTGTTCAAACAAATATAGTTGGAACTTTTACTCTTCTTGAGCAGGCTAAGCATTATTGGCAATCACTTAAGGGAATAAAAAAAGAAAACTTTAGATTCCTTCATGTTTCAACAGATGAAGTATATGGCGATCTTGATCAAACTGATGATTTATTTACTGAAGATACTCCTTATAATCCGAGCTCTCCTTATTCTGCCTCTAAAGCGAGTTCAGACCATCTAGTTAGAGCTTGGAATAGGACATATAATTTTCCAGTTCTTATAACCAATTGCTCAAATAATTATGGACCATATCAATTTCCAGAAAAGCTTATTCCTCATATGATTCTTACTGCCCTTGATGGGAAAAGTCTTCCAGTTTATGGCGACGGTAGACAAATTAGAGATTGGCTCTATGTAAATGATCATGTTCGTGCACTAATGACTGTGTTAGAAAATGGTAGTATTGGGGAAACATATAATATAGGCGGGAATAATGAAATACAGAATATTGAAGTTGTTAATACAATTTGTAATATATTAGATGAATTAATGCCAGATCGATTGAATGGTCTTGCTTCTTTCAAAGACTTAATTACTTATGTTAAAGATAGACCAGGACATGATGTAAGATACGCAATTGATGCTTCAAAAATCAAATTTGACTTGAACTGGGAGCCTAAAGAGGATTTTATTTCTGGTATAAGGAAAACTGTTGAATGGTACTTAACCAACTTATCTTGGTCAGAAAATATTCAAGATGGAAGTTACAGACTTGAGCGTTTAGGAGTAAATTAAAATGAAAGGAATTATTCTTGCGGGAGGCTCTGGAACTAGGCTTTATCCATTAACTAGGAGTGTTTCCAAGCAGTTACTTCCAATTTATGATAAGCCAATGATCTACTACCCATTGTCAGTATTAATGTTAGCTGGTATAGAAGAAATATTAATTATTTCTACTCCTCAAGATTTGTCAAAATTCGAAAATTTACTTGGCGATGGTTCAAATATTGGAATTAAATTAGATTACAAAGAACAGCCATCTCCTGACGGCTTAGCTCAGGCTTTTATTATAGGAGAGGATTTCATAGGAGAAGATAGTGTCGCTTTAATTTTGGGTGACAATATATTTTATGGTCAAGGACTTACTGATTTGTTGATTGAAGCAGTTTTTAATGTGACTTCAAACAATTTGGCAACTGTGTTTGGATATCATGTTAAAGAGCCCTCGAAATATGGCGTTGTTGAATTTGATAAATCTAATAAGGCAATTAGCATTGATGAAAAACCATTGAATCCAAAAAGCAACTTTGCAGTAACTGGTCTTTATTTTTATCCCAATGATATAGTAAAAAAAGCTCACTCAATAACCCCTTCCGAAAGAGGAGAGCTTGAAATTACTTCTGTTAATGATATGTATTTGAAAGAGAATCGTTTAAGAGTTAAGTTGCTTGGAAGAGGATATGCCTGGCTTGATACTGGATCTCATGAGGATTTACTAGAGGCTTCAAAGTTTGTTGAAACTATTGAAAGAAGACAGGGATTAAAATTGGCTTGTATTGAAGAGATTGCATTCGAAAAAGGGTATATTTCAAGAAAGCAATTATTAGCGATTGCCAAAGCGATGAAGAATAATCAATATGGTCAATACTTATTGAGTCTATAAATGAAATTCATACCTCAATCTATCCCAGAAGTATTATTAATTGAACCGATAATTCATAAAGATAATAGAGGGTACTTTATAGAAACCTTTAGGCAATCATTGTTTGATGAGGCTATTGGATATAAAGTTGATTTTGTGCAGGATAATGAATCAAAATCTATCTCAAAAAGGGTTCTGCGTGGTTTGCACTTTCAGTCACCTCCGCACACTCAGGGCAAGTTGGTTCGAGTTATTAGTGGAAGCGTGTTAGATGTGGCAGTAGATATAAGAAGAAATAGCAAAACATTTAGCAAGTATGTTGCCATAGAGTTAAATGAAGAAAATAAAAATCAGCTCTTCATACCTCGTGGATTTGCTCATGGATTTGTTGTTTTGAGTAAAAGTGCAACTATTTTATATAAAGTTGATGCATATTACTCAGCAAAACACAATGAAGGCATTGCTTACAATGATTCCGATATTAATATTGATTGGGGTTTTTCAGATAATGAAATAATCCTCTCTGAGGTCGATAAAAATTATCCTACGTTGGCAAAAAGTGATAAATTATTTTAATGTAATTATGTCATGTTCATATTAGTTACAGGAGCAAATGGCCAGCTAGGAAAAACATTTAATTATCTAGTTGATCATAATAAATCGGATAATCGTTTTGTTTTTGCCACTAGAGAGCAATTAGATCTGACAGATTTTCAAAATGTTCGCAGTTTTATTGAGAAAAATCAATTTGATGTAATTATTAATTGTGCTGCTTATACTGCAGTAGATAAATCTGAAGTGGAAAAGGAACAGGCAAATTTGGTCAATCATTTGTCAGTTAATAATATTGCAGAAATAGCTAGAGACAATCGCATTAAGCTGATACAAATTTCAACTGACTATGTTTTTGATGGTTTGAAGCTCAAGCCATATAATGAAACGGATGATACCTCTCCAATAAATGTATATGGCAAAACAAAGTTAGATGGTGAGAATGCAATATTATCAATAATGGTATTTGATGCACTAATTATTAGAACAAGTTGGCTTTATTCAAAATATGGAAATAACTTTCTAGATACAATACTAAAGTTAATGAAAACAAAAGAAAAATTAAATATTGTCTCTGATCAGATAGGCTCTCCAACTTACGCTAATGACATAGCAATTGCAATATTAAAAATTATTGAAAGTAAGAAATTTTCTGAAGCTAGTCAAATTTCAGAAGTGTTCCATTATTCAAATGATGGCGAATGCAGTTGGTATGATTTTGCAAAAGAAATAGCTAATATTTCGGACACAAAGTGCATTATCACCTCAATTGATTCAAAAGATTACCCACAAGAAGCTTTAAGACCAAAACATGTGTTATTAGATAATAACAAAATAAGAAACTCCTTTGATTTGGACATTATTTATTGGAAAGATTCATTAATTAAATGCATCCAGGCTTTGTCTAATTCTTCAAATTCAAACTAAGATTAATTGATATGATGTGTATTCAAATAATTATTCCAAAACGAATGGAAGGTGAAAGGCTTGATGTAGCAATATCTAAGATGTTGCCAGAGTACTCTAGATCTAAAATAACTTCATGGGTTAAATCTGGTGAAGCAATGATTAATGAGAGAATATTCAAACCAAAAGATAAAGTGAGTGGAGATGAAATAGTTTCTCTAGCTTTAAATCAAGAGTCAAATAATGATTGGCTAGCTGAAGATATTCCACTTAATATTGTTTTCGAAGATGATCATATTATTGTTATCAATAAAGAGCACGGTATAGTAACTCATCCTGGAGCTGGAAATAGGAGCGGAACTCTAGCTAATGCTCTTCTTCATTATGACCCTAGTCTTTCAAAATTAGATAGAGCAGGAATTGTTCATCGTTTGGATAAGAATACTTCAGGCCTTATGGTTGTTGCACGAAATATAAAATCACAAAAATTTTTAGTGGAGCAACTTCAAACGCATTCAGTAGTTAGAGAATATTCTGCTGTTGTTTATGGCCATATGATTTCTGGCGGGACTATCGATGAACCTCTTGGGAGGGATCCCAAAGATAGGGTTAAACAAGCAGTTATTAGGAGTGGAAGAGAGGCAAAAACCCATTATCGGGTAATTGATCGTTATAATAATCATACTCATGTTAAAGCAATCCTTGAGACAGGACGAACTCATCAAATCCGTGTCCATTTATCGCATATTGGCCATCCATTAATTGGAGACTTTATATATGGGGGTAAGGTCCGATATCCAAAAAAAGCAAGTGATATTCTAAAAAATAAAATATCTAATTTTAAAAGGCAAGCTCTTCATTCAAAAAAATTAACCTTAAATCATCCAGAGTCTGGAGAATTGATTTCCTTTAAGACTGAACTTCCAAAAGATATGTTTGACCTTATTAAAGTATTGGTTGAATTTGACAAGAACTAATTGGGTCTCAAGAGAAGCTTCTTAAATTTGAAAAATAATTTTAGCCGTTAGATATTTGAGTAACTTAAAGTAAAGGCTTTATAATTATCAAATATAGAATTTTGAGCCATAATAATAGCTTTTTATTAATAAATAAATATTAGTTGTTTCTAAGAGTGGTCTGAAATTAAATTCTTAAAGAAAGCTGATAATTTATACAGGAGAAATAGTGAATAAATGCCTAATATGCGACAATAGTTTTAATCCTTTTGTTGATTTTGGAAATATGCCAATAGCAAATGCATTTTCTACGAAAAAAGAGTTAGAGAATGAATATTTATTTTCTATGAAGGTTGGTTTTTGTAAAAACTGTAATATGGTTCAATTGCTTGAACAGCCTGATAGAGAAAAAATGTTTCATGATAATTATGCTTTTTTCTCATCGACATCAAACTATATGATTAGTCATTTTCAAAAATTTGCTAATTCTGTGACTACGCTTCAGAATCTGGATCAAAAGTCTTTTGTTGTAGAAATAGGAAGTAATGATGGGATTATGCTGCAGAATTTTGCATTAGATAAAATTCCATGTCTTGGCATTGAGCCCTCTAAAAATGTTGCAGAAGTATCTAAAAACAAGGGGATGGAGGTAATAACTGAGTTTTTTGATAAGTCTTTGGCTGATAAAATTTCAAAAAATTATCAAAAAGCAGATGCAATTTTGAGTGCAAATGTTATGTGCCATATCCCTTATATGCATTCAATTTATGAAGGCGTTAAAACATTATTAAATGAAGAAGGTGTTTTCATATTTGAAGATCCTTATCTTGGTGAAATTGTTGAAAAAACATCTTTTGATCAAATTTATGATGAGCATGTTTTCCTTTTTTCAGCTTTATCTATAAGTCATATTGCTAATATGCATGATCTTGAATTAGTAAATGTTGAACCTCAAATCACTCATGGAGGATCCATGCGATATACAATAGCTCACAAGGGGGTTAAGCAAGTCTCTCAAAATGTGATTAGTTTAGTAAAGAAAGAAAAGGAAATAGGGTTGGATAAAAACGATGCATACCTAGATTTTACTGCTAGTGTTAATAAGATAAAAAATGACTTAATTGAGCTTCTTAATAATCTTAAAAATGCTGGAAAGAAAGTTGTGGCATATGGTGCAACTTCTAAGAGTACAACTGTCACAAACTATTTTGGAATAACACCTGATCTTGTCGAATGTATCTATGATACAACTCCAATTAAGCAAAATAAGTACTCTCCCGGTGCACATATACCGGTTTTGCCATATGATCAATTTAGAGATAGCAATCCGGATTATGTATTACTTTTTGCTTGGAATCATTCTGAAGAGATTATGAAAAAAGAAATTGACTTTATGGGAGACCAAAGGCATTGGATAACTTATATACCTAATGTAAAGGTTAGTTAATATGGTACTTTGTTCAAATCCATCAGAACAATTCAAGAGTTATCAGTCTGAAATTGAGGATGCTGTTATTTCAGTGATGCGAGGTAATTCCTATGTTTTAGGAGAGCAGGTTAGATACTTAGAGAGTGAGTTTGCTGAATATATAGGTACTTCATCTGCAATTGGTGTTGCTAATGGAACTGATGCTATTGAGATAGCATTGAGAGCCTTAAATATAGGTTTTGGCGATGAAGTTATTACTGTTTCACATACTGCTGTAGCTACTATTGCAGCTATTGAAGCTACAGGCGCTAATGCTGTTTTAGTTGACGTAGATTCAAAATTCTATACACTCAATCCAGCCCACCTTCAAGAGTCATTAACAAAAAAAACAAAGGCTATTATTGCTGTTCATCTTTATGGACAGGCTGCTGACCTTGATCCAATAATAACTTTTTGTAATTCAAATAAAATCTATTTAATTGAAGACGCTTCACAAGCCCATGGCGCAAAATACAATAATAAAAGGGTTGGCAGTATAGGCGATATTGGTTGCTTTAGTTGTTATCCAACAAAAAATTTAGGTGCAATTGGAGATGCTGGATTAGTTACTTTAAATAATCATGAATTAGCTTCAAAAATTCGGATGATTAGAGAATATGGATGGCAAGATAGAGTCAGTGTGCAGCCAGGGAGAAATTCTAGGTTAGATGAGCTTCAAGCAGCTATATTACGAATCAAGCTGAGACATTTAGATGAAGATAATCAAAAGAGAAGAAATATAGCAGAATTTTATTATGAAAAACTGTCAGAACTTCCAATTTTATTGCCATCTATTCGTACCAATGCTGAATCTGTTTTTCATCTTTTTGTGATTCAGGTCGAAACTCGTGATTCTTTACTAAGCTTTCTCAAAGAGGATGGAATTATTGCTGGGATTCATTACTCTTTGCCAGTTCACATGCAACCTGCTTACAATGATAGAGTAATAAAATCAAAAGATATGGCAGTTACTGAAAACATTGTTCAAAAAATTATTTCGCTACCAATCTATCCTGAATTATCAAAAAGTGATTTAAACAAAATAGTAAATAGAATAAAACGATTTTTTAACCTCTGAATCTAGAAAATCCAATGAATCGAGAGAGTTTTTGTAAAAAAAATGAATGAACTTCAAAGCAAGTTAAAGAATAAAGTTATTACTATAACTGGTGCAAGTGGATACATTGGTTCTGCATTGGTAAATGAGTTACAAAGCTATTCTGTCAAAAAATTGGTTCGTATTAGTAGAAAAAAACTTAAGACTGAAGACAATATTGAAGACTGGAATATTGATTTAAATGATTTAGATTCTTGGTTAAAAATTGTCAATGATTCAGATATTATTTTCCATTTATCAGGAAATACAAGTATTGCAGCTGCTGAAAAAAATCCTGAAAATAGTCTAAATGTAGAGATGCTTCCGATTACAAATTTAGTAAATGCTGCTAAAGAATTATCTATTAAACCAAGAGTTATTTATGCATCAACAGCAACAATTTATGGCTTAACTCACGAATTCCCTGTATCAGAAGATCAACCCTCTGTTCCAATAACCTCCTATGACTCAAATAAGTTAAGTGTTGAAAAAAAACTAAAAATGGCTACTCACGAAAACTTAATTGAGTCAGTGTCATTAAGACTAGCAAATGTTTATGGTCCTAGCATTAATGATAGCTCAGCTCTTGACAGAGGTATTCTCAGTAAAATTACAAGATTAGGTTTTGAAAATAAATCTATAAGGATTTATGGTACGGGAAACTATATAAGGGATTATATTTATATAGACGATGTTGTTCAGGCATTTTTATTTGCAAGTACTCTTAATTACGAAAAAATTAAAAAAAATGATGAAATACTATTTAATGTTTCAAGTGGTGTAGGCACACCAATTAAAAGTGCATTTGGATTGATTGTGAATGAAATAGAAAAAATAACTGGTTTCAATTTAAAGATTGAAAATGTATCATGGCCCAGTGGGATATCTGAAATTGAGAAAAGAAATTTTATAGGCTCAGCTGAACGATTAAAATCGCTCACAAGCTGGTCGGCTAAAACATCAATTGAGGAGGGTATATATTTGTTGGTGAATCATTTAAGTAAGGAATATTCTAAATGAAGTCTGTTAAATTAATAGAATTTCCTGTCTTTAAAGAAGATAATGGTGAGCTTTCAGTTTTTGAGCATGGAAATGAGTTAATTCCATTTTCGATAAAAAGGATTTTTAATGTAATGTCTGAAAAGGGAAGCATTAGAGGTAAGCATGCTCATCGTCTATGTTCACAGCTTCTTATATGTTCTAATGGGTCTGTAGAGGTCTCGTGTGATGATTCAGTAAGTAAAAAAGTTTTCATACTTGATAAGCCTAATTTTGGTCTATTAGTTCCTCCAGGTATTTGGGCAGAGGAAAAATATATTGAACATAATTCAACTATGACTGTAATCTGTGATCGTCTTTATGAAGCAGAAGATTATATAAGTGATTATCAATACTTTAAAGATTTTGTTTCCCAACTAGAAAATAAGGGAAAAAAATGAAGATTATAGTTACAGGCGCAATAGGGCATATTGGATCCTATATTATTCGTGATTTAGGAATTTCTTTTCCTGAATCTACAATAGTAATGATTGACAATATGATGACTCAGCGTTTTCCTTCTTTATTCAACCTCCCATCGAGTGCTAATTATCAATTTATTGAGGGAGATGTTAGTCAAATGAATTTAAAGCCAATTTTTATTGGAGCTAATGTAGTAATTCATTTGGCCGCAATAACCGATGCTGCTGGAAGTATTGATATGGCTGAAGAGCTAGAGGCAAATAATTTTCAGTCAACACTAAAAGTGGCAGAAGCATGTATAAAAGCTGATGCTCCTTTAATTGCACTTTCATCTACAAGCGTTTACGGGACACAAAATAACCAAGTTGATGAAAACTGTTCTGAGTCAGAGCTTCAGCCACAGAGCCCTTATGCAACTACAAAGCTTAAAGAAGAAGAACTTATTGCTGAATTTGTTAAAGATAAAAGTCTAAAAGCAATACATTGCAGGTTTGGAACAATTTTTGGCGCTTCTCCAGGAATGCGTTTTCATACGGCAGTCAATAAGTTTTGTTGGCAGGCTGTAATGAATCAACCTATAAGTGTTTGGAGTTCTGCATACGATCAAAAAAGACCATATCTAGATTTATTAGATGCATCTAGAGCGATAGCATTTATCATAAAAAATAATATTTTTGACGGTCAAATATATAATGTTTTAACTATTAATGCTACTGTTCGACAAGTTGTTGAAACAATTAAGGAGTTTGTTCCAAATTTAGAAATAGAATTTGTCAATAATCGAATTATGAATCAACTTTCTTACGAAGTAATGTGTGATCGTTTTAAGTCTAAGGGATTTATTTTTTCTGGCGATATTAGAAGAGGTATTAAGGAAACTATTGACCTTTTAAAATATTCCAATAATAATTAGCTAAAACATTTTAAGTAAATTCTGAAATTTATGAAATTTTTTCCAAAAAACGTTAAATTTTTGTCTACACAAAGGTTTCTTGATGGTGGAAAAAGTATAGGTAATTTTGAAAACTTTAATCTAGCGCTTCATGTCAACGATAAGCGAGAGAGTGTAATCAAAAATAGATTGATACTTGAAAGTTATTATGATTTGCCATCTGAACCAGTATGGATAAATCAAACACACTCATCTATTTGTGTTAATGCCTCCACAATTAAAACAATCGTTGATGCTGATGCAAGTTTTACTTGTGATTCAGGGATTGTTTGCGGAGTTTTAACTGCTGATTGTTTGCCAGTCTTTGTAAGTAAAAAAGACGGCTCAATGGTTGGAGTTGCTCATGTTGGCTGGAGAGGGTTAATCTCTGGAGTTATTGAAAACCTAATTAAATCCTTCGAATCCGATGGAGATAATTTAGTAGTTCACCTTGGCCCTGCAATTTCAATGAATTCTTTTGAGGTTGGCGAAGAGGTTAAAAGTCAATATCTATCTAAAAATGAGAATTTTGAGCGTTCTTTTTCTTTCCATGACAATAAACACTATCTTGATTTATATGATGCAGCTAAAATAATACTAGAAGGATTTAAAATATTTTCAATTTCTGGAGGTGATAGGTGCACTTACAAAGAGGAGAATCATTTTTTTTCTTATCGAAGGGATGGGGATGATTCAGGCAGGATGGCGCATCTCATCTGGATAAAATAAAATTACCTGTCTTCTTACTTCTCTTTGCCTTGGGTATTAAATTCTATTTCACCAGTGATTTTATTATGAAGATAATAATGCAGTGATTTTTGCTTCCTTTGCTTTTGCTGAATAATGCAGCCACGAACATCAAAATCATTATCTAATTCAATATCATCATAAGAAGGATTGAGACACTTTAAAATTTTGCTTCCATTAACTTCAAAATATTGGCGGAAATATAGCTCATCATTAAAGTCAATAATCACATAAGCCCTATGATGAATTGGCATTGAAGGGTCAACAATGATAATACAATTCTCAATGAATTCAGGTGACATCATATCACCAATATTTTGAAGTGCGTATGGCTCTGAGTTTGTAGAACAGGTATTCTGAAATAGAGCTTTAGGATCGTCTAATGTTGACATTTGGGGCAAAAATAAGTAGCACGCTGATTCTGAATAATTCTTTTAATTTTAACACTACATCTAACGCAAGGCATGCCATCACGGCCATAAACACACAGTAATTGTGAAAAATAACCAGGATTACTGTCAACGCTATAAAAATCATTTAGAGTTGTTCCACCATTATTGATCGCATCTGATAAGACATTCTTTATGCATTTAGTCAAGACTATGAAGCGTTTTTTTGAAGTTTTCCCTGCTTTTCTATTGGGAGATATTCCTGCTAAAAAAAGGCTTTCAGAAGCATAAATATTGCCAACTCCAACGACAACACTGCTATCCATAATGAAAGTTTTAATATTTTTTGATTTACCTATAGATGCCTTATGAAGAGAGTTGTTATCAAATTCATAACTTAACGGCTCTGGACCTAGGTTTTTGAGCAGACATATTGTTTCATTGAGGTTTTGCCATAGAACTGAGCCAAATCTGCGGGGATCATGCAATCTTATGCTTGTTAAGTTATCAAGTTTAATTTCAAAGTGCTCATGTTTTCTTAATGGTACTGAGGAAGGTGTAACTCTAATAGAGCCCGACATGCCGAGATGCATCACAAGCTGACCTTTTTCAAATTGTACCAATAAGTATTTGGCGCGCCTTGAGATTGCTTTAATAGTTTGATTTTTTAGAGTACTCGTAAGATGTGAAGGTATTTCCCATCGCAGTTTTTTTTTATAAATATGTATCGATACTATTTTTTTATCAGTAATAAGAGGTTCTAATCCACGGCGAGTAGTTTCAACTTCAGGCAGTTCAGGCATAAATCTTAGTTCTGATCATTAACCAATGCAATCTTTTTAGTTGCTCCAAAGTCAGTTTTTCCACTTCCAAGTTTTGGTATCTCATCAACAACCAAAACAGAGGATGGGTGATAAAGAGGGCTAATTTTTGCGTCTGAAAGAATCTTTATGAGTTCACTTTTGTCAAGATTTTTCGTAGAAAGAAGGACAATTTTTTCACCTTTGCGCTGATCTGGCAAACAGGTTGCCGCAACTTCTAAATCTTTAATGCTACAGGCATCTAAAATTTCTTCTTCAACTGTCGTTAAACTAATCATCTCGCCACCTATCTTTGCAAACCTAGAGTAGCGATCAACAATTGTTAAAAATCCATCCTCATCTAAATGACCTTTATCTCCAGTTCGGTGCCATCTATAGCCATCAATTAACTCGATTACCTCAGCAGTTTTTTCTGGCATCTTGAGATAGCCTTTCATAATTTGTGGCCCACCAATTAAAATCAATCCATCCTCTCCTACTGGTATAGGATCTAGTGAATCGGGATCAACGATCCTGAATTCAGTTCCACTAAAGGCTTTACCTACAGTACCTGGTCGATTCCTTAATTTATAGGGTGATTCGATATCTGGTAAATTTACAGATGCTCCAGGCGATGTTTCCGTTGTTCCATAACCCTCATAAACAGGTATATTGAATTTTGATTCAAAACCATCTCTAACTTCTGATCTTAACTTTTCAGCTCCAGCGACAACAAGCCTCAAAGACTGCATTGATTCTGAGCTAACTTTTTTACTTATAGTGTACATTCTAAGAAAAGTTGGAGTTCCAACTAAAATCGTGCCAGAGTATTTTTGAATTCCAGATGCAATGGTTGTGACATCTTTAGGGTCTGCGTGACATACAATTGGAATGCCTTCCGATAGAGGCATAAAAGTTGTAATGGCAAAGCCGAAAGCATGAAAAGTAGGTAGTGTTGACATAATTACATCACTATTTACAGCTCCTAACTCGATTGCAGCTTGTTTAGCATTAGCTGCTATATTGCTGTGAGTTAATTCAACCCCTTTTGGAGACCCTTCACTACCACTTGAAAACAAAATGGCCGCAGTATCATTCATTGCAACTTCTTTGAAGTAGGCCTTCTGAATGACACTGGCAGGAAATAAAATAGCCTTTAGAAGCGTTCCTAACCTTGATATGGTTGAAATTTCTTCACGAATATCTTCCAACATTAGAAGCTTAGAGTTAAGAAAAAATGACTCTAAATTCACGCCTCTCTCTAGCATCTTATCTAAAAATTTACGTGATGTATATATGTGTTTGACTTCAGCTTGGTTTGCAGCCGATTCAAGTGCCTTCTTTCCTGCAGTAAAATTTAAATTCACAATGGTCTTTCCAAGCGAGAGAATCGCCATTGATGCAATTGCTCCACCACCACTGCTAGGTAAAAGTAGACCAACATTTTGCTCAGGGCTATATTTTGCAATTTTTTTTGAGAATAAAAGAACGCCAGTTAAGAACTTTTTATGAGATATCTCTACACCTTCAATATCTGCAACAGCAAAAGCAGTTTTGGATTTTTTTGCATTCTTCAGCCAAGAGACATGAATAGGGTCTAGTGTTAGAGGGTAGTTTTGCCAGTCAGCAAAAGAAGTTGGGTGATTTGACATAATGAATTAGCCTCCAAGCATGGCTTTCTTAAGATTTTTTTGGATAGGGTTTTCTGAAATCCAGATTCCAAAAAAAGCTTTTTTGAATTCAATTCCTGGGATTGTGTCAATATATTCAGAATTCTTAAGGACATTTGTACCCGCGTCAGGTAGGTATATAAATTCATAATAATCACCATTACTAACATCACTATTAAACGTTGAAGTTAGCTGGTCGACCTCTTTCTGAATAGGCACAATATTGTTACCAGTTGATTTTTCTAGGCCTTCATTCAACGCATTTTTCATAGCGTCAACCGTAACTAATGAAGATGTAACATCGATACGAATAGCCATTGGGGCGTCATCGCTCATTATTTCTTCGGCATTGGAATTGGAAGACTGAAGATAAAGACTATTTTCATAGACCTTCATAAACATTTTTACTCGAGGGCCGTGCCCATTAAGTGTGAGTTTTGTGCCTTGGTACTCCATGGTGTTAGGAATATCAAGAGCATTTGTCGGGGTTATTGAAAAAGAAGCTAAAATCATTAATAATATTGATAAAGGCCTATTTACTTTAAAAGTCATTAATTATTTCCTTCTATATAAAAAGTTTGAGTATATCTTATTCAGTAAGATAAATGAGTAAAAAGCAACTCACTAAATCATGAACTATTTATAATGTTAACTTTTGAACAAACAATGAGTAAAACTATGAATCCATTAACATCTGTAAAAGGCACTATTATTAGCGGCTTTGTATTAGCCATCCTTGTTGCTATTTATGTTTCACCTGAAAACTCGTCTTTGATTGGAAGAAATCTAAGCGTTTGGCTCCATGCAATTTTTGGAGTTACCTGGATTGGCTTATTATATTATTTTAACTTTGTACAGGTGCCAGCGCTAGCTGATGCATTAGCAGACGAAGGAGGCCCTGGTCCAGCTGCAATTGGAAAGTATGTTGCACCTAGAGCTCTTCTCTGGTTTCGTATGGCTGCTGCTGCCACATGGCTTACAGGCGCATGGGCCCTATCTATCTCGCCTCAGTATGGATTTGTTAAAACTTTTATTTTTCAAGCACCAGCAGGCCCCATGATGAGTTTGGGTGCCTGGATGGGGACAATTATGCTATTTAATGTATGGATCCTTATTTGGCCAAACCAAAAAAAGGTGCTCGGAATAGTTGAGGCAAGTGCTGAAGAAATAGCTAGCGCTAAGTTCACAGCAGCAATGGCTTCTAGAACTAATGTCGTTTTGTCAGTACCAATGCTTCTTTGCATGATTGGCGCAGGACATGGTGGCTACTTGTTTTAATTGTACTTTATGATAATTATTGAAAAAACCGGGCTTATCCCGGTTTTTTTTAAGTATTTAGTAAAGTTGCAATTAATCAACTATTCTTAATTAAGCTATCAATGTTTGCCTGTTTATTCGTCTTATATAAGCAAAAAAACCTTATTTATTGAAAAAAAATACTATTAATAAACCTTATATATAAAGGATTTATAGTTTAAATTGGATAAATTGTTGAAAAAATACAACTATTTGTATTTATTTTTCAAATTTTCATTGACAAAGCTGTGTAATATCATTATTATGTACGCATTGTTATTTGTAAGAATAGCAAAAGGGTGTTGGGATAACCAACAATTAAATATTCTAAATGGAGAATAAAATGAAAAAACTAATCGCACTATTCGCGACAACAGCTGTAGCTTCTACTTCTGCTATGGGTGCTATCGCACTAAGTGGATCGGCTTCTGTATCATATGATGATAACGGTTCTGCTGCATCTGCTACTACGTACGATGCTGACCTAACCATTACTGGTACGGCAGGCGCAACTACTTATACAACGTCTATGGACATTGATGGCGGTACTGATGGTTCAGCTTCAACTACTGTGAACAATAACGATGTAAGTGTTACTTCTGCAGTATTGGCTACTACTATTGGTCCAGTAACTATTTCTGCTGATATGTATGATGAAAATGATGCAGCTACTACAGTAACTGCTGGTGGTCTTATAGCAGACAGTGGTGACAACAGAAGTGTAACTGTAAGCCTTGACGCTCCAATTGGTGACGCTACAATTGGTCTAGATGACACTGGTGATGTTACTGTTACAGGTACATTCTCAGGTGTTACAGTAGCTCATACTGTT
>Ga0257121_1001463_pt1 | contig 17756 bp, 9 predicted proteins | sample SI106_100metaG_FD_190180 | JGI IMG/M metagenome (GOLD analysis project Ga0257121, IMG submission 190180) | Marine microbial communities from Saanich Inlet, British Columbia, Canada - SI106_100 | ecosystem: Environmental > Aquatic > Marine > Inlet | place: Canada: British Columbia | collected... | reverse complement strand
TTCCATCAACATCAGAAATTGGACATGATAACGCTTCACTTATTCTATATTTAAATCGAGCACTATCCAGAGCTCCACCCATTCCAATAATTCTATTTTTAGGTAAACCAGTAATTTTATGAGTTAAATAAGTCATAGTATCCATAGGATTACTAACGATAATCAGAATTACCTTTGGTGAAAACTCCAACAACTGTTCTGCTACAGATTTCACAATACCAGCATTAATCCCTATCAATTCTTCTCTTGTCATTCCAGGCTTCCTTGGTATTCCACTAGTTATAACAGCAATATCACTATTTGCTGTTTTTCTATAATCACTTGTACTACCAATAATTTTAGTATCAAAGCCATTCAAAGAAGCAGTTTGCATTAAATCCATTGCTTTTCCTTCTGCAAAATTATCTTTAATATCTAAAACAACAACTTCAGAAGCAAAATTTTTCATAGCTATATATTCTGCACAACTCGCACCTACCGCTCCTGCTCCAACTACTGTAACTTTCATATTTTTTTTTATTTTTTATTTAAAAAGTTAAAATTATGCGTCAATATTAGCATATTTAGCATTAGCCTCAATGAACGCACGCCGTGGCGGAACATCATCACCCATTAACATAGAGAAAACTCGATCTGCTTCTGCAGCACTATCAATAGTGACCTGTTTTAAAGTTCTAAATTCAGGATTCATTGTTGTATCCCATAATTGATCAGCATTCATTTCTCCTAAACCTTTATATCTTTGAATAATAACATTAACATCTTTTCCCCCTTTCATTTGAGTGATTATATTATCACGATTGTTTTCATCCCAACAATATCTTTGATCTTTACCTCTTTTTAATAGATATAATGGAGGCGTTGCAATATATACATATCCATTCTCAATTAATGTTTTAAGATATCTAAAAAAGAAAGTTAATAAAAGAGTAGCAATATGACTTCCATCAATATCAGCATCCGTCATAATTACAACTTTATGATATCGTAATTTAGAAATATTTAATTCTCTCTCGTCATCTTCAGTTCCTACAAAAACACCAAGAGCCTTATACATATTTTTAATCTCTTCATTTTCAAAAACCTTATGCTGCATTGATTTTTCAACATTAAGTATTTTACCTCTCAATGGTAGTATCGCCTGAAAATGTCTGTCTCTTCCCTGCTTTGCAGTTCCTCCAGCGGAATCTCCCTCTACTAAAAATATCTCACATTTCTCAGGATCTCTTTCTGAACAATCTGAAAGCTTACCTGGGAGACCAGATCCTGTGAGTACACTTTTTCTTTGTACCATCTCTCTTGCCTTAGTTGCGGCATTACGAGCTGTTGCTGCTAGAATAACTTTCTGTACAATTTTTTTTGCTTGCTCAGGATTTTCCTCTAAGTAAAATGTAAGCATATCACTTACTGATTGTGAAACTGCAGAAGTAACCTCCTTATTACCTAATTTAGTCTTAGTTTGCCCTTCAAACTGTGGTTCCATAACTTTAACAGAAATTACTGCGGTTAGACCCTCTCTAAAATCATCACCACTGATCTCAAATTTTACTTTCTTCAATAATCCTGAATTATCAGCATATTTCTTAAGGGTTCTTGTAAGTCCTCTTCTAAATCCTGAAAGATGTGTACCTCCTTCATGAGTATTGATATTATTAACATAAGAATGAACATTTTCAGTATAAGACACATTATACACCATTGCTACCTCAACTGGAACACCATCTTTTTCACCATCAATATATATAACATCTGCTAAGATTGAATCTCTTGTGGCATCTAAAAATGACACAAATTCCTTCAATCCTCCTTCTGAATAAAACTCTTCTTTTACAAATTCCCCTTCATCATTCTTTCTTCTTTTATCAGTAATAGAAAGATTAATACCTTTATTTAAGAAAGATAACTCTCTTAAACGTGCTGCTAAAACATCAAAATGATATACTGTCTCTTCAAAAATAGCATTGTCAGGTGTAAATGTAACATAAGTTCCTGTAATTTCAGTTGTTCCAATTTCACGAACATCATACTGAGGAACTCCAATCTTGTATTCTTGCTCAAATATTTTTCCTGCTCTATGTACCTCAACTCTTAAGTCAGAAGACAGAGCATTCACACATGAAACACCAACACCATGTAGTCCTCCAGAAACCTTATAAGAACCTTTATCAAATTTACCTCCCGCGTGTAAAACTGTCATTACTACTTCTAATGCAGAACGCCCTTCTTTTTCATGCATACCAGTAGGAATTCCTCTACCATTATCAGTAACAGTAATTGAGTTATTTTCATTAATAAAACAATCAATATGAGAACAGTGTCCAGCTAGAGCTTCATCAATTGAATTATCGATTACCTCGTAAACTAAGTGATGTAATCCCTTCATTCCAATATCACCAATATACATGGCTGGTCTTTTTCTAACAGCCTCTAAACCCTCAAGAACTTGTATATTACTAGCTCCATACTCTTCATTATTTTTATTTTCTTCAGACATAAAATTTGAATTATTGATATTATAACAAATATACAATTATCCATTCTTTAAATGATAGGTATATTACAAGAAAATTAAGGTTATTTTTTCAACAAAAGTTGATAACTTTTAAAACAAACAGTTTAATCCAAAGGACATATTTAAACCAATCTGCTGATAACCATTCCAAAGTTCTTTTTTAGAATTAGTGAGATTATTTAAATCAATATGGAATGAAAGTTTTTTAGAGTAACTATAATTGATATTAAGATCTATTAAGTACTGCTCATCAAGCTCAATAAGATCAAATTCAGGCGGATAGATTAAATTGATAGACATTTGGTTGGCTTGTCGCTTGCCAATATAATTTAACGAAGGAATAATTATAATCTTATTTCGTAAAGTAAAAGGTAATTCTAAATTACTTGTAAGCTTAGCCTTTTGCGGAACAATCTCATCGAACCAATTAACATAATTGACATTAAAATTTAATGCTAATAAATTATTAAACTTCTTTTGATACTTTCCGTTGAATCGAAGTTGCCAAACATCAATATAATCAACACTAAATCTATTATAATCATTAATAAATTGTAGATCAAAATAATGAAGATTTAGAATCCTTCCGTAGGACATATTTAAATCAAGAAAATCATTATGAGATAATTTATTTTTAAGAGTAAAAAATGTTTCATATAAATCAGTAGTTTCTAATAAATGAGAATAATTAATAGAATCATTAACACTTCCACTATTTAGTCCAAAAGAATGGATATAAGGATTTTCTCTTGACAAAGACGAAATAGTATTTCTATAATCACTCCAATCAATTCCAAATGAGACATTTAAAATATCATCAACTAATTCTTTATTAACTTTAATTAAAGGAAAAACACCAATAATATTAGCAGATCCATTATTTTCGAATCCTAGATTAAAACCAAGATCTATATCAAATCCACTTTTATTAATAATTAAAGAAGGATTAATATCAATTATCTTAATGTCAGTTTTATTCCTTCCAAAAGATGTTGCTCTATTAGTATAATTAGTATAATTATTATAAGTAACTAATAAATTTAATGGCCTATATAAATCAAAATTACTAATCTCAGAATTTAAACTAAAATGATTCTCTGTTGATGAATTAAGATCAGTAAAAAAAAATGAGGTTTTATGAACCAACCTATTACCTTCAAAGTTTCTAGAGTTAATTGAACATAATATTTCTGAATACGAAAACTGATTTTCATTATCATTATGAATGGTATTACTATAATCATGTTGAGCAACAAAATTTTCATACCTAAATGAAGATGATATGATATTTTTTGAGAGAATACTCTTTGTGAAAAAATACAACATTTGGTTATTATTTCTAACACTAAACTTTTCTTCAGTCTTATATTTCGTTTTATCAGTAGCTAAGCTCAATCCGTAAGAAAAAGATTTTTTATATTTACTATTATATGAAACTTTTGCAGATCTAAATGAATAATTACCTAATAAAAGTTTAATACTCGTAGAATTAACATCAATTTTACTACTATTCTTGATTCTAGCTGGAACCAATTGGCGAGTAATAAAATTAGAATAAAACACCTTGTCAAAAAATAAGTATTCCTGATTCTTTTCCTCCTTCGTAGTATCTGAAAAGCTTGCTTTAGTGTTTAACTTAACCGCATCAGGGACAGCAACCTTAATTCTCTCAACAACTTTAATCTCTGTAGTCTTTAAATCCTGTGAGAAAACAAGAAATGTTGGAAATAAAAAAAGTAAAAGAACTAAAATTTTTCTCATCTTAATTAATTGTGTCATTTTCTGTTTCTAATAATAGTTCATAATCTAATTCATCCTCAAAAATATCAATATAACTACTCTCTATAATGATATTATTATCTTCAATAATTTCAGATTCAAGTATTTTTTCTCTTTTCTTCTGAGCTATCAATTTTAATTCCTTACCATTATAATTATCAATAATACTTTCTAAAGTGGCTTTAGCTTGAAAAGCATTACCCTTTTCAAAATAAATATCAGATAATAAAATAAAAGCTTTAGCAATAAAATAATCATCAGAAAAGCTATCAGACATTTCAAAAATCATTTGCTCAGCTATTTCTAGACTATCATCTAGATAAGCTAGATATATTAGCATGTACATAGCTTCAGCACCATCGCTATTATTATCAATTTCTATAACCTGGTGATATATTTTACGAGCTTTTACATAATTACCATTCGAAAAATCTGATCTTGATACTAGGATTTTTGCTTTTGAAAGAATCCAATTATCAATTTTATCCATTAGCAAGACTTTATTAGCATACTCAACAGCCTTTGAAAGATCTGAGTTCTCATAACCATACATTAATCTTATAGCAGCTTCTCTTTTTAAACTATTATTAGATGCCATTGAATCTAGAGCTGTATAATAAATATTTGAAGACGAATAATCTTTTTTAGCATAGAAACTTCTTGATAGGTATATTAATGCTGTCTCAAAATATAGATTTAAATTATTATCTACAATATATTGAAAACACTCATTAGTTTGTAGAGAATCTCCTAAATTACTACTGGATAAGGCTAGATAATAGTAAGCATCTTCTATGAAGATACCATTAGAAAAATGATTAATATACTTTTTAAATGCATCATCAGATGTTTGATAATCTTGTTCTGAGAATTTAATAAATGCCGCATTATATGATAATGAATCTTGTTCAGATTCACTAATACTATACTCTGGCAAAGCATTAACAAAAGCTATATACTTATCTACTTGAGCAATTCCTATATAGATTGATTGTAGCCCCATCAAAGCCTCTTTAAAATATGGGCCTTTTTGAAAAACATTTATGACGAACTTATAATCATTAATAGACTTATTAATGTCATCATTATTATAATGAATCATGGCCTTACTTAAATAGGATCTAGCTTGAAGTTTAATATCTTTAGATGAAACTAATACGCTATCATAATAAATTAAAGCTTTAGAATTTAAATTATTATTTTTATAATAATTAGCCATATCAAATAATGCATTGTCAAAATATATGGAACTAGTATAATCACTAATAATACGTTCAAGTATTTTTAGTTTTTCAGTTTTATTATTTACTAAACCAAGACATCTAGATCTTTGATATAATGAATAATCTAAATCAAATAAATTTAGTTTTATAGACTTATTATAGAACTGTTCAGAAAGAGTAAATTCTTTTATCATATAGAAATCATCTGCAATTCTAAGTAATGCGTCATTTAAAAGCATAGAATCAGATGTTAACTTTAAAAAGCTTCTTAAAATAGTAGCTGATTTTTGAAATTCCTCTAATTTAAAATATGTATAGCCAAGATTATACTTACTTAAATGATTTAAAAAATCACTAGAAACTAATGTTGAACTAAGATATATTTCTTTAGCCAAAGAGAATTCTCCTAATTGATAATATGATTCAGCTAACCAAAAACTACTTGCCTCTAAAATATTAATATTAACTAGATAAGAATTAGATTCTTTAAAAAAAGAAATTGCATTATTAAAACTTTTATTATTGTACTCCTTGACACCTAAGAAAAAAGCTAACTCTTGCAGCACCTCTTTATCATATAAAGATAGATTTTTTTCTTTTTTTAGAGAATTATACGCATCTATGTAATTACTATTCCCTTTAAGAGTAAAGACCATTAAAGAGCTAATATGTTCTTCTTTTTCTTTAGAATCAAATTTATTATTAAACTCTTGAAAAATCAAAAAAACATTCTCAAAAGGAAGATCCAATTCAAAAGCAAGTTTAGCATAATTAAAAAAAGCTTCCTCTTGTATAAAAGAGTTAAATTCTAAGCTAGAAGCATTTTTAAAAGCCTGTAAAGCATAATTATTTTTATTAAGACGCAAATAACTAGCACCTAAATAATAAGAGGTTAATTGACTCAAAATATTATCTGATAAACTAATCTCATTAAAGAATTTAATAGCATTAGAATAATCTGAAATTTGATAATATGAAAAAGCAATCATATAATAATCATCTTCACTAAGAATATCAGAAGAAGATTGATATATTTCCAAATATTTAATTGCATTATAATAATCTTTTAGTCTATAATAAGACTCACCTACCAATCTACTAACCTCAGATCTTCTTGAATCAATAACATTATCAAGGACTGGATCAATATAAAGTACAAGTTGCTGATATTCTTCAAGGAAATAGTATATCTGAGATATGTAATAAGGAACAATTGCTTTAAACTTAGGATCATTCTCAAGCTGCTTGAACCATTTTAGTGAATTTTGATAATGTTTAGATTTATATGCTATATGAGCAAAATAATATTTCGATGCTGATTGGTACTCAGATTCATCTAATAATAGTTTTGAGAAAAAATGCTTTGCTGTTTCTAAAGAATCGATTTGAAAATGAGAATATGCTAATTTAAATATTTGAGAAGAATTTAATTGGCTCACTCCAATATTAAAATAATTTATTGCTGAAGAATAATCCTCTTCATTATAATAAATATCAGCAAGATCTAAATTAGCCTCAATATATAAACTTGAAAATGGAAAGTCATTAATAAATCTTTTAAATAAATCTTTAGCATCATCAGCTAATAATAATTTTGAGCACCTTGCATTATATAATAATGCTTGATCAGAATCTATCTGTTGAAAAAGTGATTGAGATATTGTATACTGTTTCTGTTGAAAAAGCTCAATAGCAAGATCAATATTATTATTTTGAGCATGTGAAAAAACAAAACAAAAGACAACACTAATTAAAGTAAAAAACTGTTTTTTTAAGATCTTCATATATGATAATAAAATTAGATAATAAGCATGTTGTCTATTTATATAGATCTTTAAGTTTTCAACAAAGGTTTTGAACAATTTAAAACAAGATTTTAAGTTAAATAAATAATATATTTTCTTAATTTGCAAGTATGTTTTATATTCTAAAAATAAAGGGCACAACTATTATACCTGACTTTATCCAAATTAGAGATGAAAAAATGACATTACGAGCATACTTCAGAGTAAGTCAAAAAGAATTAGGTCTTAAAAAAAATAATCTTCAAGAATACTCAAAAGAAATAATTAATATAATAGAGACACTACCTTTTGGTAAAATCCATAAATATATTCCAACAAAATGAATGATCAAATAATATCACTCGAAGGTGTTAATATACACCAAAATCAACATCAAATATTTAATAATATAAATCTTAAGATAAAAAGTGGTGATTTTGTATATCTCATTGGAGAAACAGGTAGTGGAAAAAGTAGTTTAGTGAAATCTTTATATGCAGAAATCAAGGTGTCTGCAGGAAATATTTCAGTAGCAGGATATGATCTTAACAAAATTCAAAGCAATGAAATTCCAATACTTAGAAGAAAAATAGGGATTGTATTCCAAGATTTCCAATTACTCTCTGATAGAACAGTTAATGAAAATCTTGACTTTGTTCTAAAGTCCACAGGATGGAAAGACAAAAAAGCAATAACAAAAAGAATCAATGAAGTTCTAGAAAGTGTACACTTAGAGGGATTTAACAATAAAATGCCTTATGAACTTTCAGGAGGAGAACAACAAAGAGCTGCCATTGCACGTGCATTATTAAACAGACCAGATGTTATACTTGCAGATGAACCTACTGGAAATCTTGACCCTAATAAGTCGATAAAAATTGTTAAACTATTGAAGGATATTCATGAACAAGGAACAACTATTGTAATTGCTACTCATGATTATGAAATTATTAAAGAATTTCATTCTCGTATTATAAAATGTATTAAAAATAAATTAATGGAAATAAGTATAAATGAATTATGACAAAATTAATTTCAACTAACCATCCGCTAAATTTACTTAATACTTTCGGTATTTCTGCAACTACTAAACTGTTTTATGAGTTTAAAGACATTCAATCATTAAAAGAGATACTAGCAAACAATATTATAAAAAATGAACAAATTTTTATTTTAGGAGGAGGCTCCAATATACTTATAACTAAAAATTTTGATGGTATAGTATTAAAAAATAGTATTGAAGGGATAAAGATAATCTCTGAAGACAGAGACAATGTTTCAGTAGAAGTGGGCAGTGGTGTGAATTGGCATGAGTTTGTACTATGGAGCGTATCTAAAAATTTGTCTGGAATTGAAAATCTTGCTCTGATTCCAGGATTAGTAGGAGCATCTCCGATGCAAAATATAGGAGCATATGGTGTTGAAGTTAAGGATACTATTTCAAAAGTTTATTTTATAGATATAAAGAGCAGATTAGAAAAAAATCTAACGGATAAACAATGTAACTTTAGCTACAGAAATTCAATATTCAAATCAAAATTAAAAGATAAAGTAATTATCACAAAAGTTATCTTTAAATTAAGTAAACATAACCTTAATAACATCTCATATGGAGCTATCTCTTCTGAACTTGAATCACTCAAAAAAGATGCTTCTTGCCAAACAATATGTGAAGCAGTAATAAATATTAGATCAAGAAAACTTCCTGACCCAAAGTATTTGGGAAACAGCGGGAGTTTCTTTAAAAACCCAGTTATAAGTACAAAAAAATTCGAAGAACTTAAAATAAAATTTCCAAATATAATTGGGTACCAACACTCAGAAAAACATACTAAAATTGCTGCTGGTTGGTTAATAGAAAAAGCTGGATGGAAAGGATTCAAAGAGGGTAATGTTGGAGTATATAAGAAACAAGCCCTTGTATTAGTAAATTATGGTGGAGCAAAAGGAGAGCATATTCTTAAATTATCTAGAAAAATTCAGAAATCTATTTTGAGTAAATTCAAAATTAAAATTTTACCAGAAGTTAATATAATATAAATCTTGAAAAAAACTATTTTACTAGAAAAACTAAACTTTCATTTTCCTCACACCCCGACAACAGAGCAATCTAATTTATTTACTGACATTAATGAATATGTCTTAACTTTAGGAAATAAAAATATCTTTATTCTTAAAGGTTATGCTGGTACTGGAAAAACTACATTAATTTCTTCATTAGTGAAATCGTTACCTAGTATAGGAAAACGTTCTGTCTTATTAGCTCCAACAGGAAGGGCAGCTAAGGTTCTTTCAAAATATTCTAAAAAAAAATCATCAACAATTCATAAAAAAATTTACTGGATTAGAACTACAAAAACTGGAAATACATATATTACTTTAAAAGAAAATACTCATACAAATACAATTTTTATTGTTGATGAGGCATCAATGATTCCAGAAGATTCAAAAGATAGTCTAGGAAATAGATCACTACTTAAAGATCTTATAGAATACATCTATGAAGGAATTGATTGTAAATTGATTTTAATTGGAGATACAGCTCAACTACCTCCAATACATTTAGAAATTAGTCCAGCACTAAATGAGAAGAGAATAGAGCTAAATTATAATAAGCATACAATATGTAGAGAATTAAAAACTGTAGTTAGACAAAAGAAAAATTCATTAATATTAGAAAATGTAACTAATATTAGAAATCAAATTTTAGAAGAAAATTATATTTTTCCAAAATTTATTACTAACAACGAAGTTATCAGAATAAATTCTGGTGAAGAACTCCAAGATTATATTGAAAGCTCATATAGTCGATCTGGCGTAGAGAATACAGCTGTGATTTGCAGATCAAATAAAAGAGCTAATCAATATAACTCCAGAATTAGAAGTGAGATTAGATGGCAAGAAGATTCAATTTCAGCTGGAGATATATTGATGATAGTTAGGAATAATTACTTTTGGCTAGATGAAGATAGTCAAGCTGGCTTTTTAGCAAATGGTGATATTGTAGAGGTAACTAAGATAAATGAAATTATTGAACGTTATGGATTTAGATTTGCTAAAGCAAGCGTTAAATTATTAGACTATCCTAAAGAAAAAGAACTAGAAACATTTTTACTTTTAGATACTATTGAAACAGAAACACCTTCATTATCTTATCTGCAGTATCAAAAACTATATAAAGAAATTGGACTAGATTATAAAGGACAAAAAGAGATTAATAAAAAAATTAAAGAGAATAAGTATTTTAATGCACTTCAAATTAAATTTGCATACTCAATTACTTGTCATAAATCTCAAGGAGGTCAGTGGGAAGAAGTTTTTATTGACTTAGGATATTTTAAAGAAGAGATGCTAGATAAAAACTATCTTAGATGGTTATACACTGCTTGTACAAGAGCAACAAAAAAACTCTACTTAATTAATTTTAATGATAATTTTTTTAATTAATACTTACTAGCAAATAATAATTTAAATGATATTTAAAAATTATAAATTATCTATAATATCATTAAATGTATCACTAGGTCGCATGTAAGCACAAGTAACATCAGTATTTGGATAGTAATAACCATTAATATTCTTTGGGGTTCCTTGAGTATTATTTAATTCATGAAGAATTATATTCTCTTTTTCTTTAATAGCTAAAGATACATTTTCAAAAACAGCCTTTAACTCTGGATCTTCATTTTGATTTACTAGTGCCTCTGACCAATACATTGCTAAATAAAAATGAGAACCTCTATTATCCAGATCCCCAACTTTACGTTTTGGAGATTTTCCATTCTTTAATAAATTCTCTATTGCTATATCTAAAGTATTCGCCAATATTTTAGCCTTTGAATTGCTATTTACATCAGCTAAATACTCTAATGAAACTACAATTGCCATAAACTCACCTAAAGAGTCCCATCTTAAATGACCTTCCTTAATAAATTGTTGAATATGTTTTGGCGCAGACCCTCCAGCACCAGTTTCAAATAACCCGCCACCATGCATAAGTGGAACTATCGATAACATTTTCGCTGAGGTTCCTAACTCTAGAATTGGAAATAAATCAGTAAGATAATCTCTTAATACATTTCCAGTAACTGAAATAGTATTCTCTCCTTTTCTTACTCTATTTAAAGTAAAAAGAGTTGCTTCATAAGGAGATAAAATCTGAATGTCTAATCTAGTAGTATCATAATCTTTCAAATAATCATGTACTTTTTTTATTAATTCAGCATCATGAGCTCTATCTTTATTTAACCAGAAGATTGTGGGCCAATTAGTAGCTTTGGCTCTGCTAACTGCTAATTTTACCCAATCTCTAATTGGGTCATTTTTTGTTTGACACATACGCCAGATATCACCTTTCTCAACAACATGTTCAATTAGAATATTACCTTCATGATCAATTACTTTAACACTACCATTAGATTCAATTTCAAATGTTTTATCATGAGATCCATACTCTTCAGCCTTTTGTGCCATAAGCCCTACATTCGCAACAGTACCCATAGAGGTAGGATCAAATGCACCATGATCTTTACAAAAATCTATAGTTGCTGAATAAATACTTGCATACGAACTATCAGGAATTATTGCTTTGGTATCTTCAGTTTTATTCTCTCTATTCCACATCTTACCAGAAGTTCTAATCATTGCAGGCATAGATGCATCAATAATGACATCAGAAGGCACATGTAAATTTGTGATACCTTTATCAGAATCAACCATTGCTAAGTTCGCATTGTTTTTAAAAGATATTTTAATATCTGATTGAATTTCAGATTTCTTGTTATCAGGTAACTTATTAATTTTATCAATCAAATCACCAAAACCATTTCTAAAATCTACACCTAGATTATTAAAAGTGTTTTTATGTTTTTCTATCAAATCAGTGAAGAATATACTTACCGCATGTCCAAAAATGATAGGATCAGAAACCTTCATCATAGTGGCTTTCATATGAAAAGAAAGTAATATACCTGTATCTTTTGCTTCTTTAATTTCTCTTTTTAAGAAAGCTAACAATGCTTTTTTACTCATTAAAGACGCATCAATAATTTCGTTGTCTAATAAAGGAGTACTTGATTTTAAAGTAGTTACAACTCCATCAATTGCAAAATGCTGAATCTTCACATCAGTAACCTTCTTAATACATGCAGATTTTTCATTATGATGGAAATCACCACTCTCCATAGTAGCCACGTGAGTTCTAGAATCAGATGCCCAAGACCCCATAAAATGAGGATTAACTTTTGCAAAATTCTTTACTGATTTTGGAGCTCTTCTATCAGAATTTCCTTCCCTTAAGACAGGATTTACTGCAGAGCCTTTAATCTTATTATACCTTGCCATATTATGCTTTTCCTTATCAGTCTTAGGAGTATCTGTATAAGATGGAATTTTAAATCCTTTAGATTGCAACTCCTCAATAGTTGCAATAAGTTGAGGAACAGAAGCTGAAATATTAGGTAGTTTTATAATATTTGCTTCAGGGGTTTTAATAAGCTCTCCTAACTCAGCAAGAGCATCATTTACTTTCTGATCCTCCTCTAAATAATCTGGGAAAATAGCTAAAACCCTTGCAGCTAAAGAAATATCTTTAGTTTCAATTTCTATTTGTGCTTTTGCAACAAAAGATGTCACAATTGGCAATAAGGAATAAGTTGCTAACATTGGAGCCTCATCTGTTTTTGTATATATAATTTTTGAAGTTTTCTCCAACATCTTATATTTTACTTTCATTAAATGTTTATAAAAAATTTAGTAACCAAATACGTCTTCTAATGTAAGTATAGTGACATTACCATATGTCTCTAATAATTTTAAATCAATTTCCTTAGAGCTTCCTAATACCATATAAGTATAACTATCACTTTTTACATGAGTATTATGAAAATTGGTTAAATCTTCAATAGTAAAGCTTGAAACATCATTATACAAATCACTTCGTTGATCATAATCAATATTAATTTTTCTAGTTGCCTCATAATAATCTAAGATTTTTGTTTTAGTTATTCTCTCAGTTCTAATCTTTTGTAAAATTCCTTCTCTAGCAGTTTCCATATTAGAATTTGCCTCAGGCATTTGAGTCAAAAGTTCTAGCATCCCTTGCATTGCATCACCAAGTTTATCAGCCTGAGTTCCAATATATGAAAATCCATAATGAGAATCATTTAATCTTTTAGGTATTGTATATGTACTGTATACTGAATAAGCTAATGCTTTAGATTCTCGCATCTCTTGAAATATAATAGAGCTCATTCCACCACCAAAATATTCATTATGAAATTTGATAATAGAATATTCATCATTATTTAATTCAGATCCTTTTGTGTACATTATAACTTCAGCTTGTTTCATATCATAATCAAGAACATATACTTGGTTAGAATTCATTGCATTTTCCACATTTAAGTCTTTTGCTTCTATAGCAATTAGATCAGAAGTATTATGAATATTAAGTAATAACTGTTTAACATCCGAAATATTATCAGGACCATAATATAAAACTCTATGATCATTTTTAGTTAGATTATGTATTATTTCAAGCAATTCTGTTGAGTTTGTAGAGTCTAATTCTTCTTTAGTTAGTGAGTTTGTAAATGAAGAATTTTTACCATAACGAGCATAACTTGTCATAGCAGAAAATAATATAACCTGTTTATCTAGCTTAGCATCACTTTTCTGTTTTTCATATGTTGCTTTTAAACTTAATAAAGCATCTTCATCAGCCACAGCATTAGATAAGATATTTTCTAAAAGGGTTACAGATTCTTCAAAATTACCTGATAATCCAGTTAAAGAAATCTTTGTTAAATTTGAAGAAGTATTTACTGACAAATCACATCCAAGCTTATAAAATTCTTCAAGCTTTTTATTTGAAGATATTTGATCTGTTCCAAGATATTTTAAATAATCAACTGCTAACTTTAGTTTTTTGTTGTGATCAGTTCCCATATCAAGGACATAGTTTAATTGAAATCTTTCATTCTCTTTATTCTCTTTATATAAGAGAGAAACAGAATTCATTTTATCTTGCTGGATATCTTTTGAAAAATCAACAAACTTTGGTTCGATATCCTTTACATCCTCAGCAAGAACAGAGGATAAAAATTCTGATTTATCTTCTCTATTAACTGTAACTGGAGTAATTTGAGGTTTAGTAACCTTAATAGCATTTGGATCATCTCCTAATCTTTTATAGACTACAACATAATTATCACTATAGTTTCTATTTACAAAATCTATAATATCTTGCTTTGTAATCTTAGATAATTCACTAAGTGTACTTTGGTGTTGCTCCCAACTTTTATTTAGAATAAAAGCATCTACAAACTCTTCAGCTCTACCATTATTAGATTCGTATTTCTTTATTTGTTCTAGCTTAAGATCAGAAATAATAGCTTGCAATATCCAATTTGAAAAATTACCAGCTTTTATTTCATCAAGTTGTGATAATAATAAATCTTTAACATCTTCAAGACTTTGATCTGTTAATGGGCTTCCATAAAAACCATGAATAGAATAATCATTTAATATATATGGAAAACAACCTCCACCAGTTAGCTTTTGAGCCTGATTAAGATTAATATCAATTAATCCAGCTGAAGTATTGCTTAATACCATATCAACCATTCTAAGAAGATTGGCATCACTAGAATTTGATCCATTTAATCTAAAACCAACATATAACCTTTCCGCTTCTGGACCATAAACATTTGTTATACGAGGAGATACTATATCATCTTCCTTAAGAACCTCAAATAAAGGGTCTTCTTTACGCTCAAAACTACCAAAATACTTGTTTACTAATATAATAACATCATCATATTCAAAATCTCCTGACATACATATTGCCATATTGTTTGGAACATAATATTTATTAAAATATTTTCTAATCTCAGTTAATGAAGGGTTTTTTAAATGATCGATAGTACCAATGGTTGTTTGTGTTCCATATTGATGATTCTTAAATAGACCGGACATAAGGCCTTCAAACATCTTGCTGCCATCTGTATCTAAGGATCTATTTTTTTCTTCATAGACAGCCTCTAATTCAGTATGAAACAATCTAAAAACTGGCATTCTAAAACGTTCTGATTCAATCTTTAGCCATTTTTCAATTTGATTTGACGGAATATCATTTACATAAACAGTTCTTTCATTTGATGTATATGCATTAGTTCCTTTAGCCCCAATCCCACTTAGCATTTTATCATATTCATTAGCAATACATAATTTAGCAGCTTCACCAGATACTGAATCTATTTGACGCCATATTTTATCTCTACCTTTAATGTCTGACATATCAACAGTTCTATACTGCTCATAAAGAGATTCTATTTTATCAAGTAATGGCTTTTCCTTTGAATAGTCTAAAGACCCATATTTATCAGTACCCTTGAATAACATATGCTCTAAATAATGTGCCAGTCCAGTTGCGTGGGAAGGATCATTTTTACTTCCTGCTCTTACTGCAATATTTGTCTGAACCCTTGGAGCATCATCATATGATGAAAGATAAACTTTTAATCCATTATCTAAAGTGTAAATTCGGGTATTTAATGGGTCATCAGTAACTGATTCATAATTATTTTCAATCATCTTTTTTTGTTTTTTTACATTATTTATTAAATAGATTCCAAAAGAAACTATCAGTAAGATTGTTATAATACTTTCTGTTTTAAATTTATTTATCGACATAGTTTTTAATTTTATTAATAATCTGGGTCAAGCCCAAGTTCTTGTTGTAACTTTTCTAAATATTTATTGTCTTTAGACATTTCTTTAAATTTATCTGAATTAGTATAAGGAGTATTCTCTTTAGTTGTTTTTGTAACTTTAGTATTTAAGTCTATTAAGTCATTATTTAATTTATCTCTTAAAAATCTTAATATATTATATCTTTCTTGATTAACTAATTCAATTTGAGATGTGTTACTTAGAGGTATTTCAATATTGCTAGAATCTATAAGTACAGGATCATTAATACCAAGTGTAATAGCTAAATTTGTTTTTTCTGAATTTTTAAAATATAAAATCATTTCTTTCCATTTTTCTAAAACAAGATCTTGTGAAATCTTATTTGATCTTAATACCTCATCACTATCCTCTAATTTTTCTTGCTCAACTTCTTTTTCAATGACATTTAAAATAGAGATTGTCTTAGCCTTTACTACATAATTATTTTTATTTCTACTATCAATTTTATCTGATACAACATCATTAACTTCTTCAACTTTAATTTGTTTACTCTTATCTAAAACATTAATGTCTTTAGTTTCTTTAATTTGATCAGTCTTCTCTTTATTATTATTTGTAATTATAACATCTGCTTGATCATTATTTTTTTGATTTGAGACTACAAAATTTTTATGTTTTTTTTTTATTTCAGTATCATAACCAATTGAAGATATTTGCATTAAACAGACCTCTACAAGTAATCTTTGATTACTACTTAATTTATATTGAATATCACATTCATTAGTTAATTTTAATGCCTTAACTAAGAACCTATCATTTGTTGCTTGGGCTTGTGCTAAATATCGTTTTTCTAGTTTTTCATTTTTAGATAGCAAACAAACCGTTTCAATATCTTGACATAAAAGCAAATCACGAAGATGATTTGCTAAACCATTAATAAAGTTCTGACCATCAAAACCATTACAAATAATTTCATTATATGACAATAATAATGCGCTTATATTATTAGTCAGTAATTGATCAGTTATTTTAAAGTAATAATCATAATCAAGAATATTAAGATGGTCAACAACATCTTTATATATTAGTTTGCTTTCAGAAAAACTTACTAATCTATCAAATAAAGATAAAGAATCTCTAAGAGCTCCATCAGATTTTTCAGCAATTAAATGAAGAGCATCAAGATCTACTGATATATTTTCTTGAGAAGCAACATAATTTAAATTTTTTACAATATCTGCATTACTAACTCTTTTAAAATCAAAAATTTGACATCTAGATAATATTGTAGGAATTATTTTATGCTTTTCAGTAGTAGCTAAAATAAATTTAGCATGCTTGGGTGGTTCTTCTAATGTTTTAAGAAAAGCATTAAAGGCAGACTGAGATAGCATATGAACCTCATCAATAATATAAATATTATAACTTCCAACCTGTGGTGCAAAACGAACTTGATCAACTAGGTTACGAATATCATCAACTGAATTATTTGAAGCAGCATCTAACTCATGAACATTAAAAGAACTATTTTCATTAAAAGATTTACAAGATACACATTCATCACAAGCAACAATATCAGAACTTATCTTATCACAATTAATAGTCTTGGCAAGTATCCTTGCTAGAGAGGTTTTACCAACACCTCTAGGGCCACAAAAAAGAAAAGATTGTGCTAATTGCTCTTGCTTAATTGCACTTTTAAGTGTTAAAGTAATAGCATCTTGCCCAATAACTCTATCAAATGTTCTTGGTCTGTATTTCCTC
>Ga0257121_1001455_pt1 | contig 17794 bp, 18 predicted proteins | sample SI106_100metaG_FD_190180 | JGI IMG/M metagenome (GOLD analysis project Ga0257121, IMG submission 190180) | Marine microbial communities from Saanich Inlet, British Columbia, Canada - SI106_100 | ecosystem: Environmental > Aquatic > Marine > Inlet | place: Canada: British Columbia | collected... | reverse complement strand
TTCATAATGGAATTATTGAAAACTACATTGAACTAAAAAATAATCAATTAAAACAAGGATATGAATTCACCTCAGAAACCGATACTGAAGTTATAGCTCATGCAGTTGATTTTGCAATGCAATCATCTAAGTCTTTGGTTTCTTCAGTTCAAAAAGCACTTAAATCTTTTAAAGGATCGTATGGTTTAGGCATAATTTCATCTAAATATCCAGATCAAATCATTGCTGCAAAGAAAGGCTCACCCTTGGTAATAGGGATTAGCAAAAATGGAAATTACATTGCTTCAGATCAAATGGCTCTTTTATCTGTAACAAAGGAATTTATTTTTCTTGAAGAAGGAGATGTTGCTGAGATTAACATAGATAAAATTACTATTTTTGATCTAGAAGGTAATTTGGTTAATCGACCAATCAAAATTTCAAAACTAAAAGCTGGTCAGGTTGATTTAGGCGATTATGACCACTTTATGCAAAAAGAAATTTTTGAACAACCACAAGCTATTAGAGATACACTTGAATCTCGCATTACAAACGATTCAGTTGTAATTTCAGCTTTTGGCTATAAAGCTGAAGAAATTTTCAATGAAGTTAGGCAAGTTCAAATTGTTGCATGTGGTACAAGTTACAACGCTGGACTAGTTGCAAAATACTGGCTAGAAGATATAGCCAAAATACCATGTAATGTAGAAGTAGCAAGTGAATATCGCTATCGTCACCCTATTCTTTTAAATGATACTCTCTTTGTTACTCTCTCACAAAGTGGCGAAACAGCAGATACAGTAGAAGCTCTAAAAATAGCCAAAAAAATAAACAGCAATATTAGCACTCTATGTATAACTAATTCTTCAGAGTCTAGCCTGACTAGGCTCTCTGATTTAATCTTTTTAACTCATGCTGGTCCTGAAATTGGCGTTGCTAGCACTAAAGCTTTTACTACCCAACTTGTTGCTCTGGCTCTGCTAACTTCATGTATTGGTAAATTAAAAAATAAAATTAATAAAAAACAAGAGAAAGAAATTGTTAGTGGCTTAATAAGATTGCCTGGACTAATAAATGAGGCTTTACTTCAAGAAATACAAATTAAAAAACTTGCAGTAAGTTTTAAAGATAAAAATAGTGCTCTTTTTTTAGGTAGAGGCACAATGCACGCCATTGCTATGGAGGGTGCTCTCAAGCTTAAAGAAATTAGTTATATTCATGCAGAAGCATATCCAGCAGGAGAATTAAAACATGGGCCAATCGCACTTATTGATAAAGATATGCCAGTAATTGCCATTGCACCAAATGATGAGCTTCTGGAAAAATTAAAATCTAACTTGCAGGAAGTTAAATCTAGAGGTTCAGAGATGATTGTGTTTGAAGATGAAAATTCAAATGTTTTAGCAATGGATGCAATGAAAGTCATACCAATTACTTCAAATCTTGGACGCATTACTGCCCCCATAATTTTTACTATACCTTTGCAACTCCTAAGTTATCATGTTGCAATTATTAAAGAAACTGACGTCGATAAGCCAAGAAATTTAGCAAAATCAGTAACGGTCGAGTAGTATTAAAGAAATTCCATCTCCCTCTTTAGCAAAATATCACAATAATTTCTTTAACACCACTCGATTACAGTGGAGTAGGACAGGTTGTCACCCTTTAGAAGTTAATTTTCGACCTTTTGAATAAATTCAGTAAGTAGAATTAACTTACAGTTCAAAAAAACTATATAAAAGGTTTGTCAAAGTTGTGATAAAATTTTCGTCAGTTTACAAGGAAGAAAAAAAATCAATGTCTAAAATTTCTATTTCAGTGAGTGCATTATTTTTAGTTTTAGCGGGATCTTCGCCAGCTTATGCGTATCTGGATCCAGGATCCATAAGCCTCGCATTACAAGCACTATTGGGTGGTATTGCGGGTATTGCGGTGACATATCGATTTTGGTTGTTTAAATTAAAATCATTTCTGTTTGGTTCGAAATTTCAAACCGACTCAAAAAATAACGATAACGATAACGATACTAAGCAACCTAAATAGTAGTAGGAAAATTAGTAATGATCCTAAACCAAGCATCTTTTCGCGACCCAGTTGGTCGAGTTTATGAGCAGAATAATCGGGTATTTAGAAATGTAAATAATAGCCATCGAGAATTCTTCAATCGTTTTTTATCGAGCGCATTCTTTACCCAGAATAGAAAAAAAATCGTTGATACAAAATTTATTGACTCAATCCCTGGCGAAAAAAAAAAGCCCACGACTACATTCTGGTTAGAGCACGAAAAAATCGAATTAATTACGTATCCACACGAATGGGGATTTGAGACCCTAAAGAGGGTCGCCCTTTTTCACCTGCAATTGCAGAAAGAAGCGTTTGCTGAAGGCTTTGTGTTAAAGGATGCATCTCCCTATAATGTTCAGTTGAAAGATGGCGAGCCAATTTTTATTGATTTATTGTCTTTTGAAGATTATCGAGAAGGATCATTTTGGTACGGTTATAACCAGTTTTGTGATAATTTCTTAAATCCTTTGCTTATAAGATCATTCTCGGGCATCGAGCATAACCAGTTTTTCAGAGGTTCTATTGACGGAATTAATACAAAAATAACATCAAAGTTACTTCCGATGAGATCATGGCTCTCATACAATGCTGTTGCCCATGTTCATTTAAAAGCCTGGGCAGAAAGAAAAGTTGATTCTACGTTTTCGGGGTTGCTCTTGCCTCCGCAATCAGGTGTTTCGTCAAAAAACCTTATCGCTCTATGGGAAAGCCTGGCTCGTTTTATTGATAAGCTGAAAGTCAGAGAAAAAACTTACTGGGGTGATTACGAAAATAATACATCGTATAGTGTTGTATCTGAAAACGCAAAGAGCCAGTTAATCGCTCGTTTTATATCAAAAAATGGACTTCAAACAGTTGTTGACCTTGGCTGCAATTCGGGACGTTACAGTCGTATTTCCCTCAAAAATGGGGCTAAACGGGTAATCGGCTTAGACTTTGACGGCGTCGCTGTCGATAAAGCGAACTCAGATAACTTTCTGCGTAAGCAGAATTTCATTGCCTTACAGTTTGATTTAATGAATCCTTCGCCCGCTATTGGGTGGAAAAATCGAGAAAGGGTAACGCTTTTTGATCGATTGCCACAAGTAGACGCTGTCATCTGCTTGGCATTAATTCATCATATTTGTATAGCAAAAAATGTCCCTATTGCAGATTTTGTGAAATTTCTATTCACCTTGTCGGATATTGTTCTCGTGGAGTTCGTGCCAAAAACCGACCCTATGGTAAAAGGGTTACTCTCTCGTCGAGTGGACGTATTTTCAGATTATAGTGAAGAGACTTTTAAGGAGGCGTTATTAAAGTTTGGAAAAATTTTGGAAACGCATCACATTGAGGGTTCTGAAAGAAAGGTTTACATATGTCAATCAAAGTAAGCGAAAAACCTAATAACGTTGATGTTCTTTTGGTTTGTGCCCTGATTTGCGCGCCATTCATTATGTACTTTGCCGATAACTTTGCCAAAATTGAGTTCTTTAATATTTATTTTATCTATTTTTTCTTATTTTATAGCTTCTCTTTTTTTGCTCTTTCTTCTATTTTATACTTTTTCCTTTCTAATCGTTCCATTCCATTCATTTTGTTTTTTGCATCTATCAGCTTTTTCCAATTTTATTTTTCTGATTTGAAAGACTTAGTTGAAGCAACCAATCTGCTTGCAAGCTTCATCACGTCATTTTTTATTGGCGTTTTGAGTTTAGTCATAGCTTACCTCTCTCGTTGGTCTAATTTTCGTAACTTTTTATTCATCTTGCTACTGATTAACATTGTAATTTCCTTAATAAACGTGCTTCTTATCAGTTATAAGACTTATTACAATACAGAGCCAACTGGAGTATCTGTAGATGATATATCAGGCCATATGCATGGCATTGGGGATATCGATCAGGATGCCAATATTGATCGAAAACTAAGGCGGTTTAGGGTTAACAGTGCCGCTTATAACAATATCGCTACTGAAAAGGCAATCCAGAATGCCGGCGCAGTTGTACCGTACGTTAACAGAAGCCCAAATATATTTTATATACTTCCAGACGGGTTGACATCCCCGCGTCTATTGAGAGAATATGCTGGTATTGAAATTGACACAGCTATTGGAAATCTTCACGCCAATGGTTTTTCGACATTAGAACACAGTTATTCATCGTACAATATGACCCATATGTCTTTGGCTGCACTTTTCGACATGCGTTTACCAGCAACAGACACATCGGAAGCATATCAATATGAATCACAATTTTACCCCAGGATTAGGGAAGGGAAACCCGCATTACTCCGGTATTTAAAATCAAATAACTTTAAATTTGTTTTGTTTCCTCCTAGGTGGGGAGGCTGTCCAGCCGATCCTGAATATATCTGTTTTTCTCCACCAACGCATGACACTCCACTTCTTGAAGTGATTCTAAATGATTATGCAATTTCAATAATGTTGTCGCGTTCATTGTTGATCAAGTTTGCGAATAGATTTTTAGTCACTACTCTAGACATGGACGATTCGGGTAAAACGGCACTTTATTATATGAAAGAATTGCCCCATATTTGGTCTGATGGTGGTGTGTTTACGTTTATACATATGTTGATCCCGCACACCCCCTTCAGAAATCTAGATTGCTCAGTAATTAAAAACAACAAAGTGGAAAAACAAGAGGCATATAAATCTTCAGCGATGTGTGCATTTAAGCGTATTGAAGAACTCTCAAAATTTATAATCAAGAACTTTCCAAATGCTAGCATTGTAGTTCAGAGTGATCATGGTGTTACATCAGACGACTTTAACACAAATGCGCTTTTTTCTGATATTCCAAAGTCACAGGTGAACAGTAGGATGAGCAACTTTTCTGCAGTGCGCGGATGCGACTCAGATCAGGCAGTAAAAATGAAACAAGCGAGCATAGTCAAATTTATTGTGGAGTGTCCAACAGGAAAATTATCTACAAAGGAGTATGACAACCGTTCATTTTTTGGTTTTTATGAAGATCAACCAGAGTTCGGCCAGGTGTTCGCCGTAGACAAAAATTAACGTAGCTGATCTGAAGCTAATTTAATGTTATCAATCAGCCTCCTATTTTTGTATTTAATAAAAAAATGATAACTTTATACAATTAAAAAATTTTACGGTTGAACAATATAGAAGAAACCTAACCATTAAGGGCCTACAAAAAATGATTAATTTATTTAAAAAGGTATATTATAAGATTCCTTATACTAGAGGAAGTATAAGAGATTTTGCCTTTAATCAGAATGAGAGCGTCGAGATAGATATAAATGAAAAGTATAAGTATGATGGAGACTTACTTAAGATTTTTTCTGAAAATTCCGGCCCAGTAGTTCATAAATGGCATCATTATATTCCTATTTATAGTAGATATTTCTCTAGTTTTCGAGCCACTAAAGTTCGATTTCTAGAGATTGGTGTATCAAAAGGTGGAAGTCTAACAATGTGGCGAAAGTATTTAGGGGAAGATGCCATAATTTTTGGTATTGACATAAACCCTGACTGTGCACAATATGACAACATTAGTGGAAGTGTTCGGATCGGATCACAGACAGACGAAGAGTTTCTTAAATCTGTCGTTGAAGCGATAAAATTAGCTAAAAACTTTAAGAAAGATACTATTGAGAAAGATGTTAATTTTAGCCATGGGAGGAGTGATAAAATTTTGATAAAGCTTCTTGATAGTGACAAATTTTGGAACATTAAATGTCAAAAACAATTTCAAGATATTAGTTATGATTAAGAGAATTTTAGCTATTATTCCAGCTCGAGGTGGATCTAAAGCATTTCCAAGAAAAAATATAATAACCTTAGCGGGCAAACCACTAATAGCATGGACAATTTCTGCCGCATTAAACTCTAAATACATAACAAAAACAGTTGTTAGTACTGATGATAATGAAATATCAAATATATCTAAAAAAGAAGGTGTTACTGTCATTAAAAGACCCATAGAATTAGCAACTGATACATCATCTTCTGTATCTGCAGTTCGTCATGTGCTAGATTATTATGATTCTAATGGAGAGACTTTCGATATTGTAATTCTATTGCAGCCTACTTCACCATTGAGGACATCGAAAAATATAGATGATGCGTTTAAAATCATGCTGGAAATAAAGGCAAAATCATTAATTAGCGTTTGTGAAACTGACAATAAGTTTTTGAAATCTTTTACTAAAACATCATTTGGCTACTTACAAGGAATCTCAAATAACAAATATACTTTTATGAGAAGGCAAGATCTTCCAATTACATATCTTAGCAATGGGGCAATTTATATTATTTTTACAAAAGAATTTTTAAAGTTTGATAGTTTTTTTACTGATAAAACTATAGAATTTATAATGAGCAAAGAACAAAGTGTTGATATCGATTCTCCTAATGATCTTCACAAGGCTGAGTTGATATTTAATTCATCTTTTACTAAGAAATAAAAACAGGCCAATAACAGCAATATGCATTGTCTGGTATAACTTAGGTGTGCACATTTTTTCAAATGTAGGAAAAGATGAGATTATAAGAAATAACAATACTTAAGTTATTCTTTTTTAGGCTTATATTAAATGGAGAAATTGATTTGGATAAGATATTAGTGACTGGTGGTGCAGGTTATGTAGGCTCAGGCCTCTTAAGAGAATTATTGAGAAAAGATTACAATGTTACTTGTGTCGATAAGCTAATGTTTGGAGGCGAGTCTTTGCTTGATATTTGGTGGAATGCGCCAGAACTTCAAACAATAAGGAGGGAATTCTGTAATAAATATATGTACATCACAAATAATAAGGATAGAGTTTTACAATGGTCAGTTTTTTTTAATCAACTCCTATAATTTAACTAATAATAGTTTCATTAAGTATTGACTGGATGCCTTCATGTAAGTCAACGGTAGGACTCCAACCAAGCTTATCTCTAGCTTTAGTATTATTCAGGTTAAAACGAGAGATAGTTCTATTACTAATAACTTCACTAGAAATTTCTATATTTCCAAAGCCATATGCTGAAATACATTCATTAGCTAAATCCATCATGGAGGTGCAATGACCAGAAGATAAATTAAAAATATCCCATTCTTCTTTTTGAATAACTAAACTTATTGCACTGCAAATGTCTGCTGCATGAATTAAGTCAATACAATCATTTACTGGTGGTTTAAGTATTATGGGCTTATTATTTGATATTGTACTCAAAAAAGAAGTTATTAATTTATCTGGTTTAAGTCCAAAACCATAAATAGAGGAGGGCCTTAAAATTGACACTTTTAATCCTGCCTTCATTTCTCTTACTAGAAAATCATCAGCCAATAATTTACTTAAGCTATAAAATTCTCCAAGATGATTCCAACCCTTTTTACTGGACTCTGTATTATTTTTAGAATTTGGGTCATCGTAAACAATTGCACCAGAAATATACACTAAAGGAATATTATTTTTTCTACACCATTTTGCAATATTTACAACTGCGACAACATTAACATTAATTAATTCATCATTACGATATATATTAGTTTTTCCAGGAACCGCAGCACCAGCATGAACAACCACATCAACCTTAGAGAATAAACTATCTAGCTCATCATTTGAAGCAAAATTAGTTAAGTCCCAAATAAGGCTATTACTACTAGATTTACTTCTAGCGACAGTTATAACATTAAAGGCATCTTTTTCTAGTCTACTTACTATATGCCGACCTAGCATTCCTGAAGAGCCAGTTACTGCAACAGTTTTCAAAACCACTCTCGGACCAAGCCTTTTTTTGAGCTTTTACCCAGAGAAGAGGCGCTTTCATTGTCTACAAAAACCTCCTCATGATATCGGAATGCCATTCCACTTTTAATATCAGGCTGAGTTGGCTCTTCCTTGTAGAAGTATGATTGAAGGGCAAGTTCAGGCTCATTAAACCCAAAATGAGCACGAATTGCAGTAGTTCCAGAAAATCTTGCATTAATTTCAAATGGAATTGGCCCATCTAGACCCATCATTAACTGAATATTTAATGATCCATTAAAATCGAGCTTATTGCCTATTTCTAATAAAATTTCAGTCAACTGAGTAAATGGTCTAACCTCAACATGCCATGAAGTTCCACCTTTTAAAGTTCTTCTAGCAAAGAATGGTCCAATAATTGTTCCTTGTAAAGTTTTGAAAATGCTACATGTATATTCATTATTTAATTCTTGAGATGGTATATCAATAACTTGCTGTAGCATTGGATACAGCATAGAACTCCATTTATCTCTTAGTTCATCCATATGACTAACAATATGAACATCTCTAGATGAGGTTCCTGATCTTGCCTTAACCATAACTGGGAAACCCCATTCAGAAGCCTTATTACAAACCTCATCTATATTCTCAGATATAAATGATTTGGCATTAGGTAAATCATTTTCAGCTAGAAATTTTGCAGTGAGCCACTTATCATCAGCAATTTTTACAGTATCTATTGGAGAAACTATAGATATTGCACCCGTTTGAGAAAATATATACTTACTATGAGTTGAAAAAAAAGTAAGGTCAAATTCAGAGCCTACCATCACAACATCTATTTTATTACTAGTAATAATTTTTAACATTGAATCCAAAGATTTTGGCTCCTCTACTTTTGGAATTAACAAAGATTTATCAGTCCTATATAATGCAGAGTTAAGAGGGGAAATGTCTGCACTATAAATTTCAACATCATATTTACAAATATTTAATGCCTTAATAATTCCTTGTCCAACACCACTTCCGGCTCCAGTCACCATTACTCTAATTTGTTCCAATTTAAAGCTTCCTTCTTAAGGTATTGTTAATATCTCCAACACTCCCTACATTATGTGCATTTGAACCAAGAGATATGGTTGTGCCATAATCTTTACATAAATTAATTATTTCCCAAACATTATCATGATAATGAGAATTTACCTCAATCGCAACACCAGTTGTTGAAGCTTTTTTTATTATTTCAACAAAGTTCTCAATGGGGGGAGTAACTCCAAATCTTTTCAGTGACATCCCAAAAGGATGGCCTAGAATGTCAACATCATCATTTTCCAAAACACCTAAAGAGAGCTCTAGCTCAATTTTAATTGCATCATTTTTATCAACTTCATTGCACATTTTTTCCATATTTGTTTCCCCTGGGAATCTATGTACGCTTGCCATAACTAGGTCACACTCTCCAATAATTTTATCAGTAGAATCAATATTCCCTTCAAAATCAACTATTTTTGCCTCTACTCCAACTAAAGCCTGGCAGGGAAATTTTGGCAATAACCTTATCTCATTAGCAAATTTATAAAACCAGTCTTCACTAGATTTTCTAGCATGCTCACTAAATAAAATTGACTTTAATCCCAATTTTGATGCACGTTCATACATTTCATAAGAAGTATTAATTCCATCAGTCCAATTTGTATGCATGTGATAGTCAAACATTGGAATATTAAGCTTACTTATATCTTGATATTTTTTTAATATATTATTCTTCATTTTTAATCAACTCCTCAGCCATATATGTATTTTGAGATTTCTTTCCTAAGTATTTCCAATATAACATTGGACTTAAACCTGAACCTGGTCTCTTTATTCCTAAATTATCTGAAGTAAAGATTTCACCATTATTAATTTCATTTAATGCTACAAGGCTTCTTCTAGCTACCACCATATTTTCTATCTCTGATGGAGCAGGAATTTTTTTACCATCCCCCATCGATTGTTCAACTAAGCGTATAGATTTAACCATATCTTTTAACTCTTTAGCAAGGGTAAAGTCACCATTATGGTTGTCTCCAGCCTCCGCAATCACAAAAACTTTTTTCATTGGTTACTTAATTGAGTCATAAAAAATTTTCATTAGTATTCCTTCTAAATTATAGGACTTGATTTCCATAAGTATCTTTTTCGAAACATCTTTACCTTCATAGATATTGCTTGTTTTTAAAATTTTATTCTTATATTCTTCAGTGAAAATAATCTTAATAGCTTTTTCAATCTCTGAAAGTGAAGACTTGCAATCAATAATACTGCTTGACTTAGCTCTGCCTTTTTGTCGATTACCGATATTTATAATGCCTATCTTAAAACTTGGCGCTTCAACTATTCCACTGGAAGAATTTCCAATAACTCCATCTATATACTGCATAACAGAAAGATATTTTAATCTTCCTAAAAATGAGTATGAAACTGCTTTATGGGTATTTAATTCAACATATTCATCTATCATTTTATTTATCTTTCTCCCCCCAATATCAGAGTTAGATTTTGTAAATATTAGTTTTACATCTTTTATATTACTCAAGGCACCTAATAAGTTATTGAACTGCTCCTCTACAGGTGAATCTTCCAAAGTAGCTGGGTGAAAAGTAATAAGCAGATTTCTTTTACCAAACTTAAATTTCATTGACTCTTGTAAATCATCCTTAGAAAGTAGTTTCATTTCATTGATGTTATCCATGACAAAAGCACCGACATTAAATACTCTTTCAGGTTGCTCACCAAGCTGTATAACACGATTACGATAAAGCTCTGTTGTTGTAAAGTGTAAATGTGACATCTTTGTAATTGAATGCCTAAACACCTCATCAAAGGCTCCCTCAGTGGTTTCACCACCTGATAAGTGAGCTATAGGAATTCTTGCAACTGTTGCTGCAGTTGCTGCAACAAATATTTCAAATCTATCTCCCAGTAAAATTATAATATCTAGATCAATTTTTCCAAAAATCTCGGCAAAACCGATCAAGCCTTCTCCCATTGTCTTTATAACACCTCCCGCAGAGTCTGAAGAAGGGGTTATTTCAACTTTATGATTTATAATAAATCCATCATCCTCTATTTGTTTATAAGTTAAACCAAATTCTGCTGACATATGGTTTCCTGTAGCAATTATATGAAGTTTAATACCCTTATCATTACGAATCCTTCTTAGCAAAGGATAAAGTAAATCATAATCTGCGCGAGAACCTGTAATAACACATACATTTTTTATGTTGTTCAACATCTGATGTTACTTTTTTCTGTTTTCCTATTAGAGAAACTACATACCTTTGCTGAATGTAGGACTTCCACAGAACAATGAGGACACTTTTTTATTTTCATATGATGATTTTACTGATGGATTAATCAAATGTATAGTATTTCAATTCCATCTTAGATACTTTTGATGAGCAATGCTCATTCCTTATATCTCTTTCATGTTTTCTCTTTAACACTGAGATAACGGATGAAGAGAACCAGTTCTTCCCTATAAGGGTCTTTATTCCACTCTTATTCAATCATTGTGATATCTTTCTGTAACCCCACCCTTCTCTATCGTGAAGATGATTGATAAGAACATAAATGATTTGTTGTCGTTTCGTGTATTCTTTTTGGTAAATGAGTTTGTTGGATTGGAATTCCATTGTGAATTCCAGACAAGGGATTACTGATTGAAAGTATGTTCCATCCGAAAACAATCCACTACCGTAGAGTAGTTTTGGATGGAACTTTTTCGAGGTAGGATTTGTTAGTTAACACTCGTTAAAATAAAATCTTCCCATTTTTGTAATTTTCTTCTCTTTTAATCTCACCATTAAATTGAAACCACTCAATCAATTTGCCATCTAATTTACCGTTTTTGTAATTTATCTGTCTTACTTTTTGACTTCTTTTATTCCACCAAGTCGATTTACCGTCCAATTTAAATTTACTCTAATTTATTTAAGCAATACTCTGCAAATTCCCAATCTTGCTCTGTATCTATATCTAATGATTCAATCTTAGAATTAATAACTAAAGGAATTGATTCTTTGATAAAAAAAGACTTATATTTTCTTAAATCTTTAGCAGTTACTAAATAAAAACTTCCATTTACAATATATACTGGTTCTAGATCCTGCGAACGTGTACTTAATTCGTGTTCTTTCAAAAATGGACTTAATACCCCATCCTTAATTCTAAATGTCCATTTAGGGTGTGAATGCGTAGGAGACACACCAATCACAGCACTTAAATTAAATCCTAAAAAAAGAGCAATACCTTCTTTTATCGTTTGTTGCGTTCTAAATGGCGAAGTAGGCTGCAACAAAAGAACTCCATCTACCAAACCATGTGTATCTTCATACCAATCCAAAGCATGAAGTGCAGCATCTGCTGAACTTGAGATGTCGGTAGCTAGTTCGTATGGACGAAGCCAGGGAACGTATGCACCAAATCTTTCGGCAATTGTTTTAATCTCAATATCATCGGTAGATACCATAATTTCACAAATTTCAGGTATTGACTTGGCTACATCAATACTCCAGCTTATCAAAGGCTTTTCACCAAGAAACCGGATATTCTTCTTCGGAATGCGCTTCGATCCTCCTCTTGCTAAAATTAAAGCCAATATTTTCATTATAGATAAAACTTGTGTTTAAAAAAACGCCTTAAAAGTGTGTTAATTCTACACTAATCAATCGAAATGATAGTATTTCAATATCATCTTTGAGATTTTAGTGGGGTAATGTCGATTACGAACTTCATCAAACAATACATCTCTCTCATGTTTTCTTTTAAGAACCGAAGAAACAGAAGTATTAAACCATTTCCTTCCTCTATGGGTTTTAATACCCATTGGTTCAACTTTCTACTAATCTTCCTGTATCCTAATCCTTCTTCTCTTAAGAGTATGATTAGAGAGTAAACCATCTCTTGTCGTTTACTGTATCCTTTATCGTATATAAGGTTATTTGATTGAAATTGAATAGAAAATTTCAGAAACGGGATACTGGGGGGGTAATTAAGTGTACAACCGAAAACCTTCCACTGTGGAATAGAATAGATTGTAGCCCTTTAGAGGGGAACTATCCTTAATAATAAAAATATAATCAAATGAAATTACTAGTCACTGGTGGCTCAGGCTATATAGGAACGCATACAGTTGTAGAACTGTTAAATGACGGTCACCAAGTCATAGTTTTAGATAATTTAAGCAATAGTAACTTAGATGCGCTTGAGAAAGTGGGTGTTATTACAAATACAAAATTACAAGATAGTAAAGCATCAAATGGTGACTATTTTTTTTTCGAAGGCGATTTAAGAGATAGAAATTTAATTAATAAAATTTTTTCAATGCATTCTTTTGATGCTGTCATCCATTTTGCAGGTTTAAAATCAGTGAGTGAGTCAGTTAATCATCCTTTAGAATACTATTCTAATAATGTTATTGGAAGTATTGTACTATTCGAAGAGATGCAAAAAGCTGATGTAAAAACTATAATCTTTAGTTCAACTGCTGCTGTTTATGGAATCCCTTCATCATCGCCCATTACTGAAAATTTTTCAACCGAAAACATTTTGAGCCCTTATGGTAAATCTAAATTAATGATTGAAAATATTCTAAAAGATATCCATGCTTCAGATCCAAATTGGAAAATTGCATTATTGAGATACTTCAATCCAGCAGGAGCTCATCCTAGTGGAATAATAGGTGAAAATCCGAATGGAGTTCCCAATAATCTAATTCCGCATATTAGCCAGGTTGCTTCAGGAAAGCTATATAAGTTAAAAATATTTGGTAACGATTATCCAACTATTGATGGGACAGGTGTGCGTGACTATATTCATGTAGTGGATCTAGCTAAAGGACATATTTCAGCCCTTAATTTTATAAATAGGAAAAACTCTATATTAGATGTATTTAATTTAGGAACTGGAAAAGGGACAAGTGTACTGGAAATGGTTAAAGCATTTGAAAAAGCTAGCGGCCAAAAAATTTCCTATGAATTTGAAGATAGGCGTCCAGGAGATGTTGCTGAATGTTGGACTTCAACTAAATATGCTGAATCTGTTTTAGGCTGGAAGGCTCAGTTGAGTATAAAAAAAATGTGCGAAGACACTTGGCTCTGGCAAAAAAGATTATCTTAAAGATAGTATTATTAAATAAAAGATTTAATCAATTAGCCCCTATGCAAATTAGACTAAAACACGCAAACTGCGTTCTTTTTTCAGTCAACGATTATTAAGGATTAATTACTATGATTATTTTTTGGAACTTTGTAAAACGCCAAGTTGTTCAAATCATTAAGGGAGATTCATCAATTATTGCCAACAAGCTAAAGAAAATATACCCTCATTTAATTTTCTTTCCATTGTATGTTTTGGCCATTCCTATTGTTATTTTTTTAAGATTAATTAGTCCTTTATTATTAATACGTTGGCAAGGTATGATTACTTCACGAATTGGTCATTTTGCAGGCAATTTAGAACTATATTTATGTGAAAAAGAGTCAGAAATTAATATTCCAAGCCAATTTTATTTTGATATTTTCTTCATTGGCGATAAATCCGTTTGTAACCAGCAACTTTTTCATATGTGGAAGAGGGTCTTGAGGATTTGGCCGAAGCTCATTATGCATCCTATTATGATAGTTAACAAAATTATACCTGGTGGAAATTTTCATGAAATCACAACGTCTTCTCACGATAGAGACGTTCATAATTTATACGATAAATCATTGCCTCACCTATTTTTTACTAAGGAAGAAGAAAAGATAGGAGCAAGCGAACTGCTAGAGTTAGGAATACCCAAAGATGAAAAATTTATATGTTTAACGGTCCGTGATTCAGCTTACATGCCTAACCTAACTTATCACGCATACAGAGATGGTGATATTCAGAAATATATTCTAGCAGCAGAGGAGCTGGCTTCACGAGGTTATTATGTTATTAGAATGGGCGCTAAAGTAAATGAAGCGATAAAATCTCAAAATCCAAGAATAATTGACTATGCGACTAATGGCTCTAGAAGTGATTTTATGGATATTTTTTTAGGTGCAAAATGTACTTTTTGTATAAGTACTTCAACTGGATTTGATGCAATTCCAACAATTTTTAGAAAACCAATTGTTTTTATTACTGTTCCTATTGGGTATTTATACACTTTTAGTAAAAGGTTTTTATCAATTACAAAGCATCACATATCAACAATAGATGGGCATGAGCTAACATTAGATGAAATCTTTAACAATAACCTTGCTTTTGCTTTATCTTCAGATGAATATAAAAATAATGAAGTTTATTTAGTTGACAATTCACCTGAAGAAATTAGAGATCTTGTCATAGAAATGGATGATCGCATCAAGGGCTATTGGATAGAGGCAGACGAAACTAAGCTGCATAATTTTAAAAAATCTTTTTTAAGTAATTTAAAAAAAGATCAAAGAAAACTGCATGGGAATTTTGACTCTTTAATTGGCTCTAAATTTTTAGAAAAAAATAGTTTTTTTTAATTTAAATACCTAAAAAAGACTTAAAATTAGATGCTTTATAAATTGTAAAAATTGTGATTAAAAAAACAACAGTTACTTCTATTTTGATAGAGTTTTTAACTCTATACCCGAAATATTTTTTATTGCTGTTTCTTTTATTACTTCTCGAAGGTTTAATTGCTGCAGGAACAATCTTATCAATGATTCCTTTAGCTGATTATCTTTTAGATCCATCTCTGCAAGAACCTAATAAAGTTTCCTCTGCCACTATGCTCCTTTTTAACAAGTTTAATATTGGTATAAATTTTTGGTCTTTTGGACTTTTATTCGCTGCTTTAAATCTTATTAATGGAATTTTTAAAATTGCGATTCGTTATTTTATTTTAAAAATCAAATATGTAATCTTATTTGATTTATTTAGTAATGCCTTATCTGCTTTTTTTGACGCTAAGTGGGATTTTTTTAGTAAATCTAAACACGGCTATTTATTGAATACCTTGAATAAAGAAATGAATACTATAGGAGATACTTTGGGACATCTAGCAACACAACTTGCTCAAGTTGTTCAATTTACAGTATATCTTTCTGTTCCATTTATACTAAATCCTAAGATGACGATAACTGCAATATTTCTTGCATTAATATTTAGTGTACCTTTTATCTTATTAAATAATATAAGTTATAGACTCGGTAAAAGAGATACAAGTACCTCTAATACCTTACTAGGTGTTCTCCATGAAACACTTCAGGGAGCAAAAATTATTCTTGGCTTTGGGGAACAAAAAAAGTCTATTAAGAGGTTTTTGATTGCGTTTAAGGATCACGTTTCTGCAACACTCAAGTCTCAAACTTTAGCTACATCAGTGCCTGCTTTATTTGCACCATTTGGTATTCTTGCTGCAATCATAGCATTAGGTTTAGCTATAAAAAGTGGCAATGCATTGCCTGAATTAGTTGCTGTATTATGGAGCCTTTTAGCTGCATTTCCAATTCTTTCCTCATTACTTCATACAAATGTAAGTATTAATAATTTTATCCCAAGTTATGAGCAGCTTACAATGCTAAGAGAACAGGCAAAATCTTCTGCTGAAGCACCTGGAGATATGCTTTTTGACTCATTGAAAAAAAGTATAATTTTTAATGACGTCAGCTTTTCCTATTCAGATAATATAAAAACGATATCAAACATAGATATTGAAGTTACTACTGGTGAAATGACTGCAATTGTTGGAGAATCGGGTTCAGGAAAGTCAACTATAGTAGATCTTATTTTAGGTCTGCAAAGTCCAAATTCAGGTGAAATTCTAATCGATAATATTCCTTTTAATAATTGGAATCAAAACAGCTTTAGAAAAAAAGTTGGATATGTGCCTCAAGATTCAATATTATTTTATTCTTCTATACGTGATAATTTACTTTGGTCAGTTGGAGAGTGTAGTGATGAAGAGCTATGGAAAGCTCTAGAATTATCTAATTCTGACAAGTTTGTTTCTTCTTTACCTGATGGCATTGAAACAATTGTTGGTGATAGAGGTGTCCGCTTATCTGGAGGCCAGAGGCAAAGAATTGCTTTAGCTAGAGCATTGATAAGAAAGCCAGATTTGCTTATATTAGATGAGGCTACTAGTTCTTTAGATACTGAGTCAGAAATTGCAATACAAAATTCTATAGAGAATCTTTCTAAAAATATGGCAATACTAATAGTAGCTCATAGATTGTCCACACTTTCTAAGGCTGATAAAGTTTATGTTATGCAATCAGGGAAAATTGTTGAAAAAGGTTCATTTGATAAGCTTAGTGCTAAGAGTGAAGGATATTTGTACAATATGTTGAAATTACAAAATAAGAAACAGCAATAATGAAAAATATAATTATGAAGATTATTATAATTTTAAGAAAATATTATGGTTATTGAAAGCAAAGACTATGAGTTAGCATGGTTGATAAGAGAATTTGAAAAAAAACTACTAGATTTATTTTCTAAAGGTAAGTTAAATGGAACTGTTCATACTTGTATTGGACAAGAGTTTTCAGCAATATCATTTCTAAATAACTTTATGAAAGGAGATTGGGCAATCTCTAATCATAGAGGTCACGGCCATTTTTTATCAATTACAAAAGATTTTGATGGGTGATTCTGTTGGAAGTGACTGTAAAATAGGGGAGAATTGTATAATTAATTCTGGTGCCATCATTTCTCACGATTCTAATATTGGTAAGCATTCTCATATTGCGCCAGGAGCTATATTAGGGGTAATGTTACAATTGGAAGTTCTGTTTTAGTTGGTATGGGAGCTACTGTATTTTTATCTATAGATATTGGTGAAAATGCAATCATAAATAATGGTGTGCACATTTTTTCAAATGTAGGAAAAGATGAGATTATAAGAAATAACAATACTTAAGTTATTCTTTTTTAGGTTTATATTAAATGGAGAAATTGATTTGGATAAGATATTAGTGACTGGTGGTGCAGGTTATGTAGGCTCAGGCCTCTTAAGAGAATTATTGAGAAAAGATTACAATGTTACTTGTGTCGATAAGCTAAT
>Ga0257121_1001451_pt1 | contig 17830 bp, 16 predicted proteins | sample SI106_100metaG_FD_190180 | JGI IMG/M metagenome (GOLD analysis project Ga0257121, IMG submission 190180) | Marine microbial communities from Saanich Inlet, British Columbia, Canada - SI106_100 | ecosystem: Environmental > Aquatic > Marine > Inlet | place: Canada: British Columbia | collected... | reverse complement strand
ACGATTAGAAGATTAGACACGAACAAACAAGAAAATATGGATTTAAATTTATTCTTAAAAACTTTCTCTGCTTTAAACAAAGCATCTTCAAACTAAGTGGCAGATTTTAAACAAAATTATTTTCAAAGAAGAACAAAAGATAGAGGTCCTAGGTCTAATAATAGAATCTCGTCTCCTGATGTTCAGGTTATAGCAAGTGATGGTGAAAACCTTGGTGTGATGAATACTAATGAGGCAATCTCAATGGCAAAAAATCAGGGATTAGATTTAATAGAGATAGCAGCTAATGCAAACCCGCCTGTTTGTAAAATTATGGATATGGGTAAATTTAAATATGATGCCCAAAAGAAAGCAAATATTGCCAAGAAAAAACAAAAAATTGTTTTATTAAAAGAAATTAAAATGAGGCCTGTTACAGAGACTCATGATTATGATTTTAAGGTTAAAAATGCAAAAAAATTTATAGCTAAGGGAGATAAAGTAAAATTTACCGTTAGATTCAAAGGCCGTGAATTACAACACTCTCATTTAGGAAAAGAATTGATGGACAAGATCAAAGAGGACATGAAGGATATTGGCAAGGTAGAATTGCATCCTAAATTTGATGGTAAGCAAATGATTATGGTAATTCAGCCTTTATAGGCCTTAATATAGGTTGTAAATTTATATCAATCTTTGTATAAGACCGCAGAATTATGCCAAAATTAAAAACAAAAAGCTCAGCTAAAAAGAGATTCAAGATATCTGCAAAGGGTAAAGTTATGACAGCCCAAGCTGGTAAAAGACACGGCATGATTAAAAGAACAAATTCTCAAATAAGAAAATTAAGAGGCACAACAACTATGTCTAAGCAAGATGGCAAAATTGTTAAATCATACATGCCTTACAGTTTAAGAGGTTAATAATGGCAAGAGTAAAAAGAGGCGTAACTAGCAAAGCAAAACATAAAAAAGTTTTAAAAGCTGTCAAAGGTCAATGGGGCAGAAGAAAAAATACGATCAGAGTTGCAAAGCAAGCGATGGAAAAAGCGATGCAATATGCTTATAGAGATAGAAGAAATAAAAAAAGAGATTTCAAATCATTGTGGATACAAAGAATTAATGCTGGTGTAAGAGCCGAAGGTCTGACTTATTCTAAATTTATCAATGGCCTAGGAAAATGTGGTATTACAATTGATAGAAAAATTCTTGCTGAAATTGCTTACGACAGTCCAGAAGCATTTAAAACAATTGTACAAAAAGCTCAATCAGCTTTAAATTAATCTTCTCTATTGTTTTTATTTCTTAAGGAAATAATCTATCAATATGTCAGACATAAAAAATATTAAAAATGACTATTCGACTAAGCTTAATAAAAATTTAAGTTTAGAAGAAATTAATCAAATCAAGACAGAGTTATTTGGCAAGAATGGTCTAATTTCTTCTCAATTCAAAAATATTGGATCTATACCAGAGATAGACAGAAAAAAATTTGCATCAGATCTAAATCAAATTAAGAACGAGTTACAAAATTCAATAGCCAATAAAATTAATGAAATTGAATCAAAAAAAATAAATGAAAAATTAGAAAAAGAAAAAATTGATGTAACTCTTCCTGAGCGATCATTTGTTAGAGGTAAAATTCATCCTGTTTCACAAACTATAGATGAAATTTCGTCGATCTTTTCTGAGATAGGTTTTAGTGTTGAAGAGGGTCCAGATATTGAAAATGAATATAATAATTTTACAGCGTTAAACACTCCTGACAATCATCCTGCAAGAGATATGCATGACACATTTTATCTTGATGAGAATAAAGAAATTTTATTAAGAACTCATACATCGCCAGTTCAAATTAGAACAATGTTAAAAGACAAACCTCCATTTAAGATTATTGCACCTGGAAGAACTTACAGATCTGATAGTGATCAAACACATGCACCAATGTTTCATCAAGTAGAGGGTTTACATATAGATAAAGATATAAATATGGGACACCTAAAAGGTTGTTTAAATTATTTTATTAAAGAGTTTTTTGAAGTTGAAAAAATTAAAATGAGATTTAGACCAAGCCACTTTCCATTTACTGAACCATCAGCAGAAGTAGATATTGGCTATGAAATTAAAGATGGAAAATTAGTTATAGGAGAAGGTGATCAATGGCTTGAAATTTTAGGCTGTGGAATGGTTCATCCTAATGTTTTGAAAAATGTAAAAGTCGATCCATCAAAATATCAAGGATATGCATTTGGAATTGGGATTGATAGATTAGCGATGCTTAAATATGGTATTAATGACTTAAGAGCTTTCTTTGATTGTGATTATAGATGGTTAAATCATTTCGGTTTTGATCCTTTGGATGTACCAACAAATTATAGAGGCTTGAGTCGATGAAAATTACATTTGATTGGTTAAAAGATCATTTAGATACAAAATTAAAAGAAGACAAGCTTTTAGAACAGCTAACAAGTGTTGGGCTAGAAGTTGAAAGCCTAGAAAATTTATCTGCTGGTCTTGAATTGTTCAAAATAGCAAAAATTTTAAAGACAGAAAAACACCCAAATGCAGATCGACTCAAAGTCTGCGATGTTGATGTGGGAGAAAAAGAAATAAAAAAAGTTGTATGTGGTGCGCCTAATGCAAGAGAGGGATTGATAACAATATACGCTCCTCCTGGGGCTGTTGTTCCAAAAAGTAAAGTAAAGTTAGTGATAGCTAAGATTAGAGATGTTACTTCATATGGAATGCTTTGTTCTGAGTCCGAATTAAATTTATCTGATGAAAGCGATGGAATAACAGAATTATCTTCAAAAAAATTTGAAAAGAGTATTGGAAAAAGTTATTTTTCAGAATCAAGCTCTAACCTAATAGATCTGTCAATTACCCCTAACAGACCAGACTGTCTTGGTGTGAGAGGAATAGCAAGAGATCTTGTTGCTTCAGGTTTTGGAAAATTAAAAGATTTAAAAGAGAAAAAAATAAAATCAAAATTTAAACAAACTGTAAAAGTAAAAATTAATAAAGAAAAAAACCAAGGATGTAGTGCATTTGGAAGTTGCTTAATTACTAATGTAAAAAATGTAGAAAGCCCACAATGGTTAAAAGATAAATTAGTTTCAATTGGTGAAAAACCAATTTCAGCAATAGTTGATATTACAAATTATGTTATGTTTGATATCAATCGTCCATTACACGCTTATGATGCTGAAAAAATTGAAAAAGGTATCATAGTTCGAAATTCAAAATCTGGAGAAGAATTTACAGCTTTAGATAATAAAAATTACAAACTAGAAGATGGAATGTGTGTTATTAGTGACAGTAAAGGTGTATTAGGATTAGGTGGAATTATTGGAGGCACAAGGTCTGGTACAGAACTTGATACTAAAAATATTTTATTAGAGTCAGCATATTTTGAACCTAGATCAATTAGAAGCACATCAAAAAAACTAAATATAGATACAGATGCAAAGTTTAGGTTTGAAAGAGGTATTGATCCATTATCAATTGAAGATGGTTTAAATAAAGCGTCATTATTAATTAAAGAGATTTGTGGTGGAGAAATTAGTAAAATTGATATTCAAACAATTGAAACAAACAAAATTAAAAACATCAAATTTGACACTGATTTATTTGAAAAAATAACTGGATTTAAAATTTCAACTAAAGAAATGATTAAAATCTTAGAAGATCTTGGCTTTAAAATTAAAAAAGAAAAAAAATATTTAAAATTAACAATTCCAACATGGAGACCGGATATTTCACAAGAAATAGATATTGTCGAAGAGTTAGTAAGAATCACTGGTTATGATAAGATTGAAATTATAGATCCAATAAAAGAAAGAACCAAATCTACTTTAACTCAGACTCAAAAGTTATTTCATTTTTTACAAAGAGCGGTTGCTTCAAAAGGTTATCTAGAGGCAATAACATGGTCATTTACTGACTCAAATTATAATGATCATTTTAAAAATAAGAATAAAGAAATTAAAATTATAAATCCCATAAGTTCAGAATTAGGAGTTTTGAGAAACTCAATATTTTCAAATTTAATCATGTATATGAATAAAAATCTGGACAGAGGTCTTAAAGATTTATCAATATTTGAAATAGGGCCAATTTTTACTGGCTCAAACCCAGGTGAACAAAATACTGTAGTCTGTGGTTTGTCAGCAGGTAAAAGATCAAGATTGTCATGGATTGAAAATGAGAGAAATGTTGATGTATTTGATGTTAAAAGAGATGTGGTTCAATCTTTAGTTGAAGCTGGGTACAATTCAGATAAATTTTTTATAGATAGCGAAACACCAAATTATTATCATCCAGGCAAGTCAGGTAGATTATTTTTAAATAGAGGCAAAGATCAAGTTGCAGCTTATTTTGGTGAAATTCATCCCAATATTTTAAAAATGACAGATATTAAAACAGAGTCTTTAGTGGGTTTTGAAATTTTTCTAGATAATTTAAAATTACCAAAAAAAACTTTAAAAGACCAAAAAACTAAATTTGAAGTATCCGATTATCAAAAATCTGAGAGAGATTTTGCTTTTATAGTTGATAAAGAAGTTAAAGCTCAAGATTTAATTAATGCTGTTTCAAGTGTGGATCAAAAACTGATTAGTAATATTAAAGTTTTTGATGTTTATGAAGGTGAAAACATTCCAGAAAATCAAAAATCAATAGCAATTAGCGTGACCATACAATCATCTGAAAAAACATTAAATGATAGTGATTTAGAAAACATCAATAATTCTATAATTAAAATAGTTGAAAATAAAACTGGCGCTAAGATACGATCTTAAAGCAAATGAGCAATATCGATAACATTAGAAACTTTGCAATTATTGCGCATATTGATCATGGTAAATCTACAATAGCAGATAGAATAATTCATAGCTGTGGAGGGCTCACAGAAAGAGAAATGAAAGCCCAAGTATTAGATTCAATGGATATTGAGCGTGAAAGAGGAATTACAATTAAAGCTCAGACAGTAAAACTTAATTACAAAGCAAAAAATGGTAAAAATTATATTTTAAACATTATTGACACTCCTGGTCATGTAGATTTTAGTTACGAGGTTAGTAGATCTCTTTATGCCTGTGAAGGTTCAATCTTAATAGTTGATAGTACTCAAGGGGTAGAAGCCCAAACACTTGCAAATGTTTATCAGGCTTTAGATATAGATCATGAGATAGTACCAGTTTTGAACAAAGTTGATCTTCCAGCATCAGATTTAGATAGAACAAAAAAACAAATCGAAGAAGTAATAGGTATTGATACAGAAAGTGCTATTCCTTGTTCAGGGAAAACAGGTGAAGGTATTGATGATATTTTAGAACAAATTATTACAGTCTTACCTAGTCCTAAAGGTGAAAGTTTGGGAGATTTAAAATGTTTATTGGTTGATAGCTGGTACGATACTTACCTTGGAGTTGTTATTTTGGTTCGAGTAATTGATGGTAAAATTTCAAAAAATATGAAAATTAAAATGATGTCTACAAATCAGGAATATATTATTGAAAAAGTTGGGGTATTTACGCCAAAAGCGACAGATATTAATGAGTTAAATGCAGGTGAAATAGGTTTCATAACAACTGGAATAAAAGTTTTATCTGAAACAAAAGTTGGTGACACTATATGTGATGCTGCCAAACCATTAAAAGAAGCCTTGCCAGGTTTTAAGCCAAGTAAGCCCGTGGTGTTTTGTGGATTGTTTCCAGTAGATAGTTCAGAATATCAAAAATTAAAAGATGGATTGGCTAAACTACAATTAAATGATGCAAGTTTTTCATTTGAACCTGAATCTTCTTCAGCTTTAGGATTGGGGTTTAGATGTGGGTTTTTAGGATTACTTCATTTAGAAATTGTTACAGAAAGACTGGAAAGAGAATTTGATGTGAACTTGTTAACAACTACGCCAGGAGTTGTATATAAAGTTTATATGAATAATGGAGATATTGTTGATCTACACAATCCATCAAGCTTACCAGATCCAACATTAATAAAATTAATTGAAGAACCTTGGATAAAAGCAACAATAATTACGCCAGATGAATATTTAGGTTCGATAATAAAGATGTGTCAGGATAAAAGAGGGATGCAAACTAATTTAAGTTATTCTGGAAACAGAGCAGTTGTAAATTATGAGTTACCTTTAAACGAAGTAGTTTTTGATTTTAATGATCGTTTAAAATCGATGACTAGTGGTTATGCTAGTTTTGATTATGAAATTATTGAACATAGAGAAGGTGATTTGGTAAAACTAGGAATTCTAGTTAATGCAGAACCAGTTGATGCATTAGCAATGATGATACATAAAGATTTTGCTCAAAGAACAGGAAGAGAAGTTTGTGAAAAGCTAAAAGATTTAATACCAAGGCATAATTTTATGATACCTGTTCAAGCTGCAATAGGAGGCAAGATAATTGCTAGAGAAACTATTAAGGGTTTTAAAAAAGATGTTTTAACAAAAATTCATGGTGGTGGAGCTACAGACAGAAAGAGAAAGCTTCTTGAAAAACAAAAAAAAGGAAAAGCTCGATCAAAACAATTTGGAAGAGTAGAAATTCCCCAGGAAGCATTTATTGGTGTTCTCAAGATTTCAAAAGAGAAATAATTGGAGAGGTGGCCGAGCGGTTGAAGGCGCACGCTTGGAAAGCGTGTAAAGGAGTGATCCTTTCATGGGTTCGAATCCCATTCTCTCCGCCATCAAATAAGCAAGATTTTACAGGCTAAATTTGTCTTTTTTTGACTATTTAAGTAAAGATAAATCAGCATTTTTTTTAAAAAATGTTATAATTAATCTCTTCCTAAATTAAAAAATGACAAATAAAAATACATATCAAGCAGACTCAATTAAGGTTTTAAAAGGGCTTGAGGCGGTCAGAAAAAGACCGGGAATGTATATTGGGGACACAGATGATGGAACTGGTTTGCATCATATGGTTTATGAGGTCGTTGACAACTCTATAGATGAAGCTTTAGCAGGTCATTGTAAAAATATTAATGTAAGAATAAATTCTGATGGAACTATCACTGTTAATGATGATGGTAGAGGAATTCCTGTTGATATGCACAAGGGAGAAAAAAAATCAGCAGCAGAAGTTATTATGACACAACTTCATGCTGGCGGTAAATTTGATCATGATTCTTACAAAGTTTCAGGTGGACTTCATGGTGTTGGAGTTTCTGTTGTAAATGCATTGTCTGAAACATTACAATTAGAAATAAGTAGAGATGGAAAAAAACATTTTATAGAATTTAAAAATGGTGAAGCCAAAGCTCCTTTAAAAGTCACAGGAAATTCTAAAGAAACTGGAACTCAAATTACATTTTTACCCTCAAAAGAAATTTTTTCTTCTATAAAATTTAGTGCGAATATTCTTATAAAGCGTATGAGAGAGTTAGCTTTCTTAAACAAGGGTATTAAAATAATTTTTACAGATGCTAGTTTAAAAAAAGAAAAAGTATCCCAATTTAAATTTGATGGTGGTGTACTTGAATTTGTAGATTTTCTAGATGAAAAAAGAGAAAAACTACAAAATAAAAATGGAAATGATTTATTTAAAAAACCAATTTATATTGAGGGAAAAAAAGACAATATTGAACTTGAGTGTTCTTTGAAGTGGAATGCAAGTTATGCTGAAGATATTTTTCCTTACACTAATAATATTTATCAAAAAGACGGTGGAACACATTTATTAGGTTTTAGAAGTGCATTAACAAGAGTTGTTAATAAATATGCAAATGAAAATAATCTACTTAAAAAAAATAAATTAACAATTTCAGGAGATGACATTAAAGAAGGTCTTACTTGTGTGTTATCTACAAAAATTCCTGATCCAAAATTTTCTTCTCAGACAAAAGATAAGCTAGTTTCATCAGAGGTTAGAATGATTGTAGAAACTGTTGTAAATGAAAAATTATCTATATGGTTTGATCAAAATCCTTCGATCGCTAAAATAATTTTAGCAAAAGTTATTCAAGCAGCAATGGCGAGAGATGTGGCTAGAAAAGCTAGAGAGAATGTAAGAAGAAAAGGTGCTCTAGAATTAAGTGGTCTTCCTGGAAAATTAGCTGATTGTCAAATTGGAAAACAAGATGGCACAGAATTGTTTATTGTAGAGGGTGATTCAGCGGGAGGTTCTGCAAAACAAGGTAGAAACAGGTCTAATCAAGCTGTTTTGCCTTTAAGAGGTAAAATTTTAAATACTTATGTAGAAGATTTAGCTTCTAAAAAGAATGGTAATGGTGATGGTTCAGAGCAGCAAAGAACAAAGGCTTTATCAAAAATGATTTCATCTAATGAAATTGTTACATTAATTAATGCATTAGGCTTAGATCCAAAAGTACAAGAAATAGACTTAAAAGATCTTAGATATGGAAAGATTATTATTATGACCGATGCAGACGTAGATGGATCTCATATTAGAGCTCTTTTATTGACTTTTTTCAATAACAAACCATTTAATAAATTGATTGAAAATGGGCACGTGTATTTAGCTCAACCACCATTATTTAAAATAAATAAAGGATCAAAAGGAATTTATATTAAAGATGAAAAAGAATTAGAGGATTATATTGTTAATAATAATAAAGAATTAAAAAAAATTAAAAAAGGATCTAAAGAATTTATTAAAGAATTAGATTTAGAAAAATCAAAAATGAACATACAAAGATTTAAAGGATTGGGTGAAATGAATCCAGAAGAGTTGTGGAGCACAACGCTCGACCCTGAAACAAGAAATCTATTACAAGTGCAGTATTCAAAAGATCTTAAGAAGGATCAGAGTCTGATACACACTTTAATGGGAAATGATGTTGCTTTGAGAAAAGATTTTATAATTTCTAATGCAATTAATGTGCAAAATCTTGATATCTAATAATGAAGTTCTTTGAAACTTCAAAATATCACTTCTTTAAAAAATCAACTTATATAAGCCTTAGATGGATTGGTATTATTGGGCAACTAGTATCAATTAACTTTGTATATTTTTTCTTAAATTTTAAGTTTGATTTTATAATTTCTAATCTGGTTATATTCTTAGGTATTTTAAGTAATTTATTTTTAATATTTATTTATAAAAAAACACAATTATCAGATAGATCAGCTTTTATTTTTTTAGTAATAGACATATTACAATTAGGAGCTTTACTCTATCTAACAGGGGGTGTCACCAATCCGTTTGTTATTTTTTTATTAATTCCAAGTGTTTTTTCATCATCAAATCTAAGTTTCAAAACTAATTTTCTATTAGTATTTCTATCAATAATTATAATCTTTATACTTACATTTTATTCATTAGATTTGCCCTCTCCCATGAGTAATCACTTTCATGTAAGTCCGTATTATTTTTACTCAATTCCAATTGCATTAATAATAGCTTTAATTTTTTTAAATTATTTAGCGATGTCGTTTGGAACACAATCTAGATTAAGAAGAGAAGCGTTGGCAAAAATGGAAGAAGTTATGGCTACTGAACATGAACTTTTGTCATTAGGAGGACAAGCTGCAGCTGCAGCTCATTCACTTGGAACACCTTTGTCCACAATTAAGATTATTGCTCATGATCTAGAGAAACAATTCAAAGAACAAGAAGATGTTAAAAAGGATATAGAATTATTATCCAGCCAAGTAGAAAGATGTAATGATATTTTAAAACGCTTAACTTTAAATCCAGTAGAGGAAGATAATTTTATTGATAAAGATCTTACAATGAGAGATTACTTGGGTGAAATTATTTCGTCATTCAGGGAGATAAGTAAAAAAAATTTTATTTTCAATTATGATCAATTTTCAAATATAAAAAAGATAACAAAATCAATAGAAATCGTTTATGGTTTAAGAAATTTTATTGGAAATGCTAATAAATTTTCTAAAAAAACAATCTATATAAATTTAAAAAGTGATAGTGAAATTACAGAAATTATAATTGAAGATGATGGAAATGGATATCCAAAGGATGTCTTGTCAAAAATTGGAGAACCATATTTAAGATCAAAAGACACAATTGATAAGTCAAAAACAGGATTAGGATTAGGATTATTTATTGGTAAAACGCTTTTAGAAAAAAATTTTGCTTCAATTAATTGTAGAAACTCCCAAACAAGAAGTGGAGCAGAGGTTATTATTAAATGGAATAATAAAGATTTATTTAATCTTTAGTGAAATTTTTTTTTAGTTTCAAACAAAGTGCTTAACTGGGATACCATAACATCTCCTAATTCATTTACATCGGTAATTTTTATTGCTTTATCATAATATCTTGAAACATCATGACCAATGCCAATCGCTAGTACCTCAATTTCAGTTTTGTTTTCAATAAATTTTACCATTTTTTTAAGATGTTTTTCTAAAAAATCACCTGAATTTACTGAAAGTGTAGAGTCGTCTACTGGTGCACCATCAGAAATTACCATCATAATTTTTCTTTCTTCTTTTCTTTTTTTAATCCTATTGTAAGCCCACGAAATAGCCTCTCCATCAATATTTTCTTTTAATAAACCTTCTTTTAGCATTAGGCCTAGATTATTTTTAGCTTGTCTCCAGTGGGTATCTGCACCTTTATAAATTATATGTCTTAAATCATTTAATCTACCAGGGGTTTTGGGTTTAGAGTTCTTATTCCAAAGTTCTCTGCTTTGGCCACCTTTCCAGTTTTTTGTTGTAAACCCTAATATTTCAACTTTAACAGAACATCTTTCTAAAGTTCTAGATAATATATCTGCACATATTGCAGCTATTGTAATGGGTCTTCCTCTCATTGATCCAGAATTATCTATTAACAAAGTTACGATTGTGTCTTTAAAATCCAAGTCTTTTTCTTTTTTAAACGATAATGAGTTATAGGGGTCCATAATAATTCTTGGCAATTTTGAACTATCAAGTAGTCCCTCTTCTAAATCAAAATTCCATGCTCTATTCTGTTTTGCAAGCAATTGTCTCTGTAGTTTATTTGCAAGCTTTGTTATTACATCTTGAAAACCAACTAATTGTTGGTCTAGTGTTCTTCGAAGTTTTGCTGCTTCTTCTGCATTTTCTAAATTTTCAGCTTTTGTTACTTCATCATATTGAGTTGTAAAAACTTTATAATCTAAATTGATATTATCAAGATTTTTTTGAACAATTTGTTCTGAGCTCTGTTCATCAGACTCAGTATCTGAAAGTTGTTCATCAAGATTAAATTCATCTACATTATAGTCAGCGTCTAAAGTGGCTTGAGTTTCTTGATCATTATTTTCATCTTTATTATCTTCTTGATCTTTATCTTGGTCATCATTTGATGGATTGTCTTGTCCTTGATCTTGATTATCTTCTTTCTTTTCTTCGTCTTCTTCACTTTGAAAAATATCCATCTCTTCTAAAATTTGGGAGAATCTTGATCCATAGTTGTCTTGATTTTCTAGATTTTCCTGCAAAAATTTTTTATGTTTTTCTATCGATTGTTCTAAGTCTTTTTCCCAAAAATTTAACATTTTTGTTGTTAAAGGGTTTAATTTTATTTGATGAAAATTTTTAAGCATATATAGCTCAAATGCTTCAGTTACAGGAACATCTTCTTTTGTTTTTAATTGATCCTTCCTTTTTGTATTTATTATATGTGAATAATTTTGTTGAAAATTTTTTTCAATACCTTTAAGCATTTTACCGCCTAGAGCCTCATATCTTATTTTTTCAGCTATACTATAGAGTGATCTTGATGAATTGTTAGTAGGAAGGTTTTTTTTATAAATGAATTCATTAGAAAATTTTTTTTTTAAAGCAGAAGAATCTGTTTCTGCTCTCAATTTAATGAAGTCACTTCGTTTTGTTAAATTATCAATTTCAACAGATTGTAAATTTTGTTTCTTTTCATTTTCAGATGATTTGTTGATTAAATCAAAATCATCAGAAATTACTTTTGCTGTTGAAGTTAAGGCTAGTCTAAATTTTTCTTTTAAATTATCTATCTTATCGTTCATTTAAATCTGAATATTCATCAACGACTCTGGAAGCTCTTCTCCAAAGCATCTTTGATAATATTCTGCGATAGTATTTTTTTCAATTTCATCACACTTGTTTAAAAAAGTTACTCTAAAAGCGTACCCTGTATCTTTAAAAATTTCTGAATTTTCTGCCCAATGTAAAACTGTTCTAGGGCTCATTACTGTTGATATATCACCTGCAATAAATCCTTTTCTGGTTAATGAGGCTACTTTTATCATATTGGCAACTTTTTCTTTACCCTTGGCGTTATTAAGGCTCTTATTTTTTGCCAGAACTATATCTAGCTCTCTTTCAAGACTTAGGTAGTTTAGAGTAGTAACAATATTCCATCTATCCATCTGCCCCTGATTTATTTGTTGGGTTCCATGATAAAGGCCCGTTGTATCTCCTAGGCCAACAGTATTTGATGTTGCAAATAATCTAAAAAATTTATTTTGTTTAATAACTTTATTTTTATCAAGAAGAGTAAAATTACCTTCAGCTTCCAAAACTCTTTGGATTACAAACATTACGTCAGGTCTTCCAGCATCATACTCATCAAAAACAAGTGCTACTGGATTTTGTATTGACCAGGGCAAAATACCTTCATTAAATTGAGTAACCTGTTTCCCATCCTTAAGTACAATTGCATCTTTTCCTATTAAGTCTATTCTACTTACATGGCTATCTAGATTTACTCGAATACATGGCCAGTTTAATCTTGCTGCAATTTGTTCAATATGAGTTGATTTTCCAGTACCGTGGTATCCTTGAACCAGCACTCTTTTATTGTAGGCAAAACCAGAGATTATTGCCATCGTAGTATCTCTATCAAATTTATAACTTTTATCTATTTCAGGAACATATTCATTTTTTTTTGAAAACGCTTCCACTTCCATTTCGGAATCAATACCAAAGGTTTGTTTTAATGAAACTTTTATATCAGGTTGAATATTTAGATTTGGTGTCAATTTTTTCTCTATATGTATTTTTAAGCTGTGTATAAGCTAAAGTAATTAATTTAAGTTTTTCCTCATATTTTTTGTTACCAGCATTTATATCTGGGTGATATTTTTTGACAAGCAATTTGAACTTATCCTGCACCTTTTTCCATTTTAGTCCTACAGAAACTCCTAATATACTGAAGGCTTTGATGTCTTTGTGATTAAATTTAAATTGACGCATATGATCGTACTCACCATTAATCTTATCTTTATCTAGCTCGTCTCTCAAAGTATTGTTCCAAAGAACTTTAAAGAAATTATCTGAAGAACTAAAACTTTGGGTTGGTTTATGCCAAATCATATCTGACTTTAAAAAATTTAAAACCTGGTCATCATTCATACCTGAAAAATAATTCCAATTTTTATTGAACTCTTTCACATGCTCTAAGCATAGCATTCTATACTTTTTGCTATTATCTTTTTCTACTGGTGCTCTGTAATCACCAATTTCGTTACAATTATTCCAGTCGCAAATATTTTTCATGATGTATAATAGTTTCAATTTATGGATATAAACGAGTTAATTACAATTGTAAAAAAAAAACTTATTGACCAAATTGATTTTGAAAGTATAAAAATTGAGGACAAATCATTTCTTCATAAAAATCATATTGGCAATCAAGAGGGCAAATTTCATCTAAAAATTATTTTAAATTCAAGTGAATTAAAGATTTTGAGTAAAATCGAAAGTAATAAGAAAATCTATAAAATTTTAGATAAAGAATTAAAAGAGAATATTCATTCAATACAAATATTAATTTCTTAACTCATTTTTTAGAAATACGCTCAAACTATTTTTTTTATATGTTTTGTTTATAGTGGGTAATCCAATTCTTTTTAATAAAACTAAATTAATTTTATTTGAGTTATTTTTTTTATCTTTAATCATGAAAGATAATATTTTATTTAAATCTTTAATTTTAAAAAAATTTTTCATTTTAGATGGTAAATTTGCTCTAGAAATATGATTTATGATCGAATTATAGTCATTTTTTTTAAGCAAATTATTCTTTAGACTAAAACTCAACGCACTTTTCATGCCAAGTATTACAGCTTCACCATGATTGAGTTTTTTTGAATAACCTAAAGAAGCTTCGTAAGCATGTGCAAAAGTATGACCAAAATTTAAAATTTTTCTAAGATTTTTCTCTTTTTCATCTTTTTCGACAACACTTTTTTTAATATTACAGCTTTCATAGATCGCTTTTTCAATGGATGGAGATGAAAGTTTTAAAATTTTATCACTATTTTTATCTAAAAAATTAAAAAATTTTTTATTAGCAATCAAAGAATGTTTTAAAATTTCGCCGTAACCACAAATCACTTCTCTTTTGGGCAGTGTTTTTAAAAATTGAATATCAGATATAACTAAATTTGGTTGATAGAAACTTCCTATTAAATTTTTTCCATATTTTGTGTTAACACCGGTTTTACCTCCAATGGAAGAGTCGACTTGCGATAATAGGGTAGTTGGAATGTTTATGAATTTTAAACCTCTTTTAAATAGACTTGCTGCAAAACCACTTATATCACCTGTAATTCCTCCACCAATGGAAATTACGCAATCCTCTCTTGAAAAATTTTTATTTAATAAAATATCTAAGATCTTATTTACACTGTTTAAATTTTTATTAATTTCATTAGCTTTGAAATTATGAACATAAAGTTTTTTTTGATTTAAAGATTTTTTGATTTTTGACACTGATTGTTTTGAAATATTTTTATCAACAACAAGTAAACATTTTTTAAAATCTATTGAATTTTCTTTTATAATTTTTGATATATTTGATATTAAATTTGAACCAATAATAATTGAATAGTTTTGAGTTTTAGTATTTATTTTTAACTTAATAGGTTTCATAATTTTTTATAACATTTTTAACAATATTATTTTTTGATAGTTTATCACATTTAATTTCATATAAAGCTTTTGAATAAATGTTAGATCGTTTTTTTATTAAATCAATCAATTCATTTTCTGTGGAATTATAAGCAAGAGGTCTTTTTTTACTATTTTTAATTCTATCAAGTAATATTTTATCATCCCAGTTTAACCAAAAAGAAATATGATTTTTTAATATTTCTTTTCTAATGACGTTGTTCACAAATGCTCCTCCACCAAGAGATACTACAGTTGAATTAATCTTTAGTATTTTTAAAGTAATTTTTTCTTCAAATTTTCTAAAATAGTCTTCACCTTTTATTTCAAATATTTCTGATATCGATAGGCCTAATTCTTTTTCGATTTCTTTATCAACATCTATGAAATCTAATTTTAATTTTTTTGCAACTAACAAACCAATAGAACTCTTCCCAGATCCCATCATACCTAAAAACACAAGATTTTCTTTTGATTTCATAAGTTTCTTTATTGAAAAAACACAAATATGTCTTAATTTGAAATTAGTTAAAGTTATATGCAATTTAATAAAAATACAAGTTCAGGCAAAACCAGTTTTATTGGTCTAACCATCAAATCTATTATTGGTCTTGCAGTAATCATGGGGATTATGTTTTTTATTAATAAAGTTGATTTTCCAGCTCCAAAAAAAGAAATAGAAAAAATTATTCCAAATGAAAATTTTAAAATTGTTAAATAAGAAAAATTTATCAATTATAATTGTTTCTTTATTGTTATCTTTTTCCACAATTGCTGAGGAAAAACCAGTCGATATTTGGAACCTAGATAAACAAGAAGTAGATACTGTATCTGAAGAAAAAATAACAGTCGAAAAAACTGAAGAGGTATCACAAAGCATCATCTATGAAACACAAACAGATAAAAACAAAGACTCTATAAAACTAGACGAAGACTTAACATCAAAAACAATTAAAATTGCTGGATTATATGATCCACAGGATTATGGTCTGAGTATTAGTATGTGGTCAAATTCTGATGGCTTAAAATTAAAAAAACTTTTTAAAAACATTGATAAATATAATCTTTCAAAAGATGCATCTGAAATTTTAAATATTTCATTATTAACAAATGCTTATTATCCAAATCAAAATATTACAGATAAAGAGTTTATAAAATTTAAAACAAATTGGTTAATAAAAGACTCTAACTTAGAATTAATTGAAGAATATCTTATTAAAAATCAAATAACAAATTTGCATCCAGAATTGATGAAATATATGGTTGATAATTATTTGTCTCAATCGAATGTAAAAAAATCATGTGAAATATTTTCAAAAATTAATGAACCTTTAGAAAATGAATATTTATCAAAATTCAATCTATATTGTTTAATAAACTATGGAAAAAATGAAGAAGCTCAATTAATTTTAGATTTAAAAAAAGAATTAGGCTTTGAAGATGAATATTTTGAAAATAAAGTTAATTATTTGTTTGGATACATAGATGAAGCAAATAAAGAAGTCTCTGAGAATTCTATTTTAGATTTTCATTTAGCCCATAGAACAAATCCTGAATTTTCATTTGAACCAAAAAAAGACACTCCTAAATTAATTTGGAAGTATTTATCAACATCTAATTTATTATATAGAATTCAAGATTTAGAAATTACCGATATAGATAAAATTTCTACTATTGAAAAAGCCACCCATGATAAAAATTATTCAGAAGAAGAGTTGTTTGAGTTTTATAAGCGATTTCAATTTAACATAAATCAGCTGTTAAACACCAAAGAGTCCTATAAATCCTTATCCTCTATTGAAGGTAAAGCCCTAGTATATCAAAGAATACTTTTAACAGAAGAACCAAAACTAAAACTTGAACTGATGAAAATTTTGAAAGATATTTTTGAGTCTGAGGGTATTGGTAATGCTTTTGAATTAAAGCTAGGAAAATTTTTAAAAAAAATTGATGAAACAGATGTACCTTCTAATTTTACTACTTTTTATAATCAGCATATAAAAAATGATGAAATTATTAATAAAAAAATTAAATATAATAATAAAATATTACATCAATCAAAGTTAGTAAATTATTTTAATGGGGATTATGCTAAATCAAAAATTGAAGAAGATCTAAATAAGTTTTTAAAAAAAATAAAAAAAGACAAAAAATATTTCTTATCAAAGAAAGATATAATTTTCCTCGAAGCATTAAAATCTGACGGAATTGAAATCTCAAAAAAATATGAAAATCTTTATGAAATTAACAAATCAGAGATGCCGACAGATATCCAAAAAATGATAGATAATAAAGAAATTGGAGCAGCGCTACTTAGAATTATAGAGGTTATTGGACCAGAAAAAATTGAAGATATAGATGATGATACAGTATATTTTATAATTAATACGCTGAATCAATTAAATGCTGACTTAATTAGGAATAAACTTTTATTAAAAGTTCTTCCTTTTAAAGTTTAGAAATTATAATAAAATAATTCATCATGGCTGTTAAAACTATAATCACTGAACCTAATAAATTACTTAGACAGATTTCAAAACCTGTTGAAAGTGTAGGTAAAGAAGAACAGCAACTTATGGATGATATGCTAGATACTATGTATGATGCTAACGGTATAGGGCTTGCAGCAATTCAAATAGGTGTCCCAAAAAGAATTATAGTAATGGATATTAGTAAGGATGAAAAAAAAGAACCAAAATATTTTGTAAATCCAGTTGTTGTGAATAAAGACCCAATTAAAAATACACATGAGGAAGGATGTTTGTCAGTACCAGAACAATTTGCGGAAATAGACAGACCAAGTAAATGTAACGTAGAGTATTTGGACTACAATGGAAAAAAACAAATGTTATTGGCTGATGGGTTGCTTGCAACATGTATACAGCATGAAATGGATCACTTAGAGGGAATACTATTCATTGATTATCTATCAAAATTAAAAAAATCTATGATCATAAAAAAACTATCTAAATTAAAATCAAATACTGCAATTCTTTAATTTATGGCA
>Ga0257121_1001439_pt1 | contig 17915 bp, 12 predicted proteins | sample SI106_100metaG_FD_190180 | JGI IMG/M metagenome (GOLD analysis project Ga0257121, IMG submission 190180) | Marine microbial communities from Saanich Inlet, British Columbia, Canada - SI106_100 | ecosystem: Environmental > Aquatic > Marine > Inlet | place: Canada: British Columbia | collected... | reverse complement strand
ATCTTTCTATGATTATGATGGAGATAATACTCCTGTTGTTACTGGTTCAGCTCTTGGTGCATTAAATGGAGAAGCTGAGTGGGTAACTAAAATTGATGAATTAATGGCTGCTGTAGATTCTTATATTCCAGAACCTGTAAGAGATAATGAGAAACCATTTTTAATGCCTGTTGAAGATGTATTCACAATTACTGGAAGAGGTACTGTAGCTACTGGTAGAATTGAAACTGGTGTTGCAAACACTGCTGATGCTGTAGATATTATCGGTATGGGAGCTGAGAAATTATCTTCTACTGTTACTGGTGTTGAGATGTTTAGAAAGATTTTAGATAGAGGTGAAGCTGGAGATAACGTTGGTATCTTATTAAGAGGAATTGAAAAAACGGATATTAAAAGAGGTATGGTAATTTGTAAGCCTGGATCTGTTACTCCTCATACTAAATTTAAAGCTGAGGTTTATATTTTGAAAAAAGAGGAAGGTGGTAGACATACTCCTTTCCATAATAGATACAGACCTCAATTCTACATTAGAACAACTGATGTAACTGGAGAGATTTTCTTACCTGAAGGAACTGAAATGGTAATGCCTGGAGATAACTTAACAATTACTGTAGAGTTAATTGCTGGTGTTGCAATGAGTGAAGGATTAAGATTTGCAATTAGAGAAGGAGGTAGAACTGTAGGAGCTGGACAAATTACGTCTATAATAGAGTAATCAATAAGGTGTTATAGTAAAGTGGAAGCCTGGCGCTTCCATTTGCTATTATACGGGTGTAGCTCAATTGGTAGAGTAGTGGTCTCCAAAACCATTGGTTGGGAGTTCGAGTCTCTCCACCCGTGCAAATAAAAAAGATAAAATGAGAATAGGTGCATATATAAAAGATTCATTTAATGAATTGCTTCATAAAGTAACATGGCCAACATGGGATGAATTGCAAAACAGTGCTGTTGTTGTTGCTATTGCTTCTTTAATAATAGCTTTGATTGTTTATATAATGGATACAGTTTTTAGTGAGTTGATGCAACTATTTTATAGTTTCTTTTCATAAATGGAAAATACTGTGTCAGAAAATAAATGGTATGTCCTCAGAGTTATGGGAGGAAAAGAAAAGAAGACTCGATTGTTTATTGAGAAGGAGATTGATCGATTGAATTTGAATGATTTTGTAACTCAAATATTGATACCTACTGAAAAAGTTTACCAAATTAAAGATGGTAAAAAAGTAAGCAAGGAAAAGAATTTTTTCCCAGGGTATTTATTAGTTGAAGCAAATTTGACTGGAGAGGTTCCTCATATAATAAAAGGAGTACAAAATGTACTTGGATTTTTAGGAGCGACTAAAGGTGGAGATCCTGTACCAATGAGAGATAGTGAGATAAACAAGATATTAGGTAGAGTAGATGAAATGGCTATGTCAGATGAAAGTGTGAACATTCCATTTGTAGAAGGAGAAACGGTAAAAGTCATAGATGGACCATTTAATAGTTTTAATGCTGAAATTGAAACTATTGATGAACAAAAGAAAAAATTGAAATTAATTGTTAAGATTTTTGGTAGAAAAACTCCATTAGAACTTAATTTCATGCAAGTAGAAAAAATATAGATTAAAAAAAATGGCAAAACAAGTAACAGGAATTATTAAACTACAAATTAGAGGAGGAGCGGCAAATCCTGCACCTCCAGTAGGTCCAGCTCTTGGAGCAAAAGGTGTAAACATTATGGAGTTCTGCAAGCAGTTTAATGCAAGAACACAAGATAAACCTGGTAAAATTGTACCAGTTGTTATTACTGTGTTTGCTGATAAATCATTTGAATTTATCATTAAAACTGCACCAGCTGCATCACAACTTTTAGAAGCTGCAAAAAAGAAAAGTGGTTCTGGTGAACCAAATAGAGTAAAAGTAGCTACTGTAACTTGGGATCAAGTAAGAGCAATTGCTGAAGATAAAATGGCAGATTTAAATGCTTTTAAAGTGGAGTCGGCAATGAGAATGGTAGCAGGTACTGCAAGAAGTATGGGAATTAGAGTTAAAGGAGCTTTCCCAAGTAATTAAAAGATTAAAATAGTAAAAGTACAATGGCTAAATTAAGTAAAAATAGAAAAAATTCTTTAACAAAGATTGATGCTGAAAAAACTTATTCAGTTTTAGAAGCCTCTCAACTTGTGAAAGAAAGTTCAACAGAAAAATTTGATGCATCAATTGACATTGCTGTAAGATTAGGAGTTGATCCGACACAAGCAAATCAAATGGTAAGAGGTGTAGTCGCACTACCTCATGGAACAGGAAAAGATTTAAAAGTATTAGCTCTTGTAACTGCAGATAAAGAAGTAGAAGCAAAAGAAGCTGGTGCTGATTATGTTGGTATGGAAGAATATATTGAAAAAATTAAAGGTGGTTGGACTGATGTAGATGTTATCATTACAATGCCATCTGTAATGGGTAAAATTGGTGCTTTAGGTAGAGTTTTAGGTCCTAGAGGATTGATGCCAAATCCAAAATCTGGAACAGTAACTTTAGAAGTTGGAAAAGCTGTAACGGATGTGAAGAAAGGTAAGATTGATTTTAAAGTAGATAAGTTTGGTATTATTCATGCTTCAGTAGGAAAAGTATCTTTTGATGTAGATAAAATTTCTGAAAATACGGATGAATTATTACAAACCATTGTAAAATTAAAACCATCAGCTGCTAAAGGTATTTATGTGAAAAGTGTAATACTTTCGAGTACAATGGGAGTTGGAGTAACTATAGAATCAAATTCATTAGTTTAAAATATTTAGAATAATATTATAAAAATGACAAAAGAAGAAAAAAATCAGTTTATTGATGTGCTTGATAAAAGTATAAGTGAAAATAGTAATTTTTACTTAGCAGATATATCAGGATTAACAGCTGAAGAGGCAAATAATCTGAGAAGATTATGTTTTAAAAGAGAGGTTTCTTTACAAGTTGTAAAAAACACACTTTTGAAAAAAGTATTGGAGAAAAATGATAGTAATTATGATGAGTTGTATGATGTGTTGAAAGGTAATACATCAATCATGTTTACTGATGTTGCAAACGCTCCTGCTAAAGTGATAAAAGAATTTAGAAAGAAACATGATAAACCAGTTTTTAAAGCGGCTCATCTAGATGCTTCTTTTTATATTGGTGAAGAGTACCTTGATACTTTATCAGACCTTAAATCTAAGAACGAACTAATTGCGGAAATTATGATGTTGTTACAATCTCCTGCAAAAAATGTTATCTCGTCTTTACAATCAGGTGGAAATAAATTGTCAGGTATAATCAAAACTCTTTCAGAAAGAGAATAAAAATATAATGCTTCCAACATTAAATAAAATAAATAATTAAAAATAAATAAAATGGCAGATTTAAAAGATTTCGCAGAACAATTAGTTAGTCTTTCGGTAAAAGATGTTAACGAATTAGCTACTATATTAAAAGAAGAATATGGTATCGAACCAGCTGCAGCAGCTGTATCAGTAGCAGGACCTGCTGCTGGTGGAGGTGATGCTGGTGGTGATGACCAAACTGAATTTGATGTAGTTTTAACAGCAGCTGGTGGTGCTAAGTTAGCGGTTGTTAAATTGGTAAAAGAATTAACAGGTTTAGGATTGAAAGAAGCTAAAGCAATTGTAGATAGCGCTCCTAAAGCAGTTAAGGAAGGAGTATCGAAAGATGAAGCAGAAGCTTTGAAAGCACAACTTGAAGAAGCTGGTGCTGAAGTAGAACTTAAGTAGTTCACTTTTTACTTACGATAGGTTTAGATTTTATGGGAACATAAGGTCTAGACCATTTCGTTTTTTTATAGATAACATTTTTTTAACCTAAAACATAGTTCATTGTCAACAATAAATAAGTCCCAAAGAACAAATTTCGCATCCATAGAAAAGCAAATGAATTATCCAGATTTTTTGGATATTCAATTAGAGACATTTAACTCATTCTTTCAAATTGGTACTACAATTGAAGAAAGAAAAAATGAAGGTTTATATACAACCTTTTCTGAGCTTTTTCCTATCACTGATGCTAGAAATAATTTTGTATTAGAATTTATAGACTATACAATTGACCCTCCAAGATATTCAATTGAAGAATGCATTCAGAGAGGTTTAACTTACAAAGTGCCTTTAAAGGTAAAATTAAAACTTTATTGTACCGATCCTGATCATGAGGATTTTGAAACTATTGTACAGGAAGTGTATTTTGGGAACATCCCTTATATGACACAAAAAGGAACTTTTGTGGTAAATGGTGCTGAAAAAGTTGTTGTTTCACAATTACACAGATCTCCAGGTTTGTTTTTTGGACATAGTTTCCATTCTAACGGAACAAAATTATATTCTGCTAGGGTAATTCCTTTTAAAGGATCTTGGATTGAATTTAATACTGATATCAATGATGTAATGTATGCTTATATTGATAGAAAGAAAAAAGTTCCTGTTACAACTCTTTTAAGAGCAATTGGTTTTGAAAGTGATAGAGAAATCTTACAAATTTTTGATTTAGCAGATGAGGTAAAAGTTACAAAAAGTGGATTAAAAAGAGTAATTGGCAGAAAATTAGCTTCTAGAGTATTGAAGTCGTGGGTTGAGGATTTTGTAGATGAGGATACTGGAGAATTAGTTTCTATTGAAAGAAATGAAGTAATAATTGAAAGAGAAACAGAAATTGAGAAAAAACATATTGATGAAATTGTGGATTCTGGTTCTGCTGTAATTCTATTACACAAAGAAGATACTAGCGGTGATCATGTAATTATTCATAATACTTTGCAAAAAGATCCTACAAATTCCTTAAAAGAAGCTGTTGTATATATTTACAGACAATTGAGAAGTGCTGAGCCGCCAGATGAAGCAACTGCTAGAGGAGTAATTGATAAATTATTTTTCTCTGACCAAAGATATAGTTTAGGTCCTGTTGGTCGTCACAGAATTAACAGAAGATTAAAACTTGATATCCCAGAGGATAAATATGTTTTAACAAATGATGATATTATTTCAATTATTCAAAATCTTATTAAACTTTCAAACTCTAAAGTGGATGTTGATGATATTGATCATTTAAGTAACAGAAGGGTAAGAACGGTTGGCGATCAACTTTCAAATCAGTTTTATATAGGACTGAATAGAATGTCCAGAACTATTAGAGATAGAATGAATGTAAGAGATAATGAGGTATTTACTCCTACAGATTTGATTAATGCTAAAACATTATCTTCTGTAATTAACTCATTTTTCGGAACATCACAACTTTCTCAATTTATGGATCAAACAAATCCACTTGCGGAAGTTACTCATAAAAGAAGAGTATCGGCACTTGGTCCTGGAGGTTTAACTAGAGAAAGAGCAGGTTTTGAAGTGAGAGATGTACACTATACTCATTATGGTAGATTATGTCCTATTGAAACTCCTGAGGGACCAAATATTGGTCTGATTTCTTCTTTATGTGTTTTTGCGAAAGTAAACGATTTAGGATTTATTGAAACTCCATACAGAAAAGTAAAGGAAGGAAAAGTAGATTTAAATGAATCCCCTATTTATTTAAGTGCAGAAGAAGAAGAAAATAAAATTATTGCTCAAGCAAATGCGCCCATTAATGATAAAGGTGAATTTGAAAATAATACAGTAAAAACAAGACTAGGACACGATTATCCTGTTACAGAGCCAAAAAATGTTAGTTTAATGGATATTGCTCCTAATCAAATAGCCTCTATTGCAGCATCTTTAATTCCATTTTTGGAACATGATGATGCTAACAGAGCGTTGATGGGATCGAACATGATGCGTCAAGCAGTTCCTTTATTGAGAACAGATTCTCCTATTGTTGGTACTGGGATTGAACCACATGTAGCAAAAGATTCCAGAGCACTTATTAATGCTGAAGGTAATGGAAAAGTTATCTATGTTGATGCGAGTAAAATTACTATTAAGTATAATAAAACTGAACAAGAGAAGTTAATCAGTTTTGATGTAGTAGAGAAAACTTATTTACTTACTAAGTTCTTAAAAACCAATCAGAATACTTGTATAAATATTAAGCCAATTGTAAAAATTGGAGATAAAGTTACAAAAGGACAAGTATTGTGTGAAGGTTATGCAACTGAAAATGGAGAGTTAGCACTTGGAAGAAACCTTAAAGTAGCATTTATGCCATGGAAAGGATATAACTTTGAGGATGCAATTGTACTTTCAGAAAGAGTTGCAAGAGAAGATTTATTTACTTCTTTACACATTGAAGAACATAATGTTGCTGTTAGAGAAACAAAAAGAGGTTCAGAAGAATTGACATCTGATATTCCTAATGTAAGTGAGGAAGCTACAAAAGATTTGGATGAATTTGGTATGATTAGAGTTGGAGCTCATGTAAAAGCAGGAAATATTCTTATGGGTAAAATTACTCCAAAAGGAGAGTCGGACCCAACTCCTGAGGAAAAATTATTAAGAGCGATTTTTGGTGAGAAAGCAGGGGATGTAAAAGATGCTTCATTAAAAGCAAAACCTTCACATGCTGGGGTTGTTATTGGTAAAACTTTATTCTCTAAAACAATTAAGGATAGAAGAATGAAAGCTCAAGACAAAGAAGATCTTGAAGTGATTGATAAGGAGTTTGAAATAGAATCTCATAAACTGAAAAAAGTTTTAGTTGATAAAATTTACCAGATTATTGGAGGTAAATCTTCTCAAGGAATTAAGAATGTTTTGGGTGAAGAGGTAATTGTAAAATCGGTTAAGTTTACGCAAAAAGTGTTAATGCAAGTTGATTTCTTAAGTATAAATCCTAAAAAATGGACAACTAACAAAGATCATAATCAAATTGTTATCAGAATTCTTCAGAACTACATTAAAAAATACAATGAGATTTTTGGTGAGTACAGAAGAGAAAGATTTGCAATTACTGTTGGTGATGAACTTCCAAAAGGAGTATTACAATTAGCATCGGTTTATATCGCTAAAAAGAGAAAAGTAAAAGTTGGTGATAAACTTGCTGGTCGTCATGGAAATAAAGGTATTGTTGCCAGAATTGTAAGAGATGAGGATATGCCTTTCTTAGAAGATGGAACTCCAGTTGATATTGTATTGAATCCACTTGGTGTGCCATCTAGAATGAACCTTGGACAAATTTATGAAACTATTTTAGGTTGGGCAGGAGATGAATTAGGAAAGAAATATTTCACTCCAGTTTTTGATGGTGCAACTATGGATCAAATAAATATTGAATCGGATGCAGCAGGAATTCCAAGATATGGGAAAACTTATTTGTATGATGGTGGAACAGGAGAAAAATTTGATCAACCAGCAACTGTAGGTATCATCTATATGTTAAAACTTGGTCACTTAATTGACGATAAGATGCACGCAAGATCTATAGGTCCTTATTCACTTATTACTCAGCAGCCTCTTGGAGGTAAAGCTCAGTTTGGAGGACAAAGACTTGGAGAGATGGAAGTTTGGGCATTGGAAGGATATGGTGCTTCTAACATCTTACAGGAGATGATGACTCTTAAATCGGATGATGTAATTGGTAGAGCGAAAGCTTACGAATCTATTGTAAAAGGTAAAGCATTGCCTAAAGCAGGAATTCCAGAATCGTTCAATGTATTATTACACGAACTAAGAGGGCTAGGACTTAAAGTTTCATTTGAATAATCTTTTAAAGTAAAAAAAAATGGCATTAAATAAAAATATAAAGCAGTCTTCCGAATACAGTACTTTAAAGGTTAGTTTATCTTCTCCAGAAGATATATTAGCTAAATCATCAGGTGAAGTTTTAAAACCTGAAACAATAAACTATAGAACATACAAACCTGAAAGAGAAGGTTTATTTTGTGAAAGAATTTTTGGTCCTACAAAAGATTTTGAATGTCATTGTGGGAAATACAAAAGAATCAGATACAGAGGAATTGTATGTGATAGATGTGGTGTAGAAGTTACTGAAAAGAAAGTAAGAAGAGAAAGAGTAGGACACATTAACTTGGTTGTTCCTGTTGCTCATATTTGGTATTTCAGAACTTTACCAAATAAGATTGGATATCTTTTAGGACTTCCTTCAAAGAAGTTAGACCAAATTATTTATTACGAAAGATATGTTGTAATTCAAACTGTAGAAGGAGCATTAAATGAAGAAGGTGAAGCTGTAAAAGTAAATGATTTTATTACTGAAGAAGAATATCTAAATATTTTAGAAAATTTACCATTTGAAAATCAACACCTTTCCGATTCTGATGAAAATAAATTTATAGCAAAAATGGGAGCAGAAGCTCTTATTGAAATGCTTTCAAGATTAGATTTAGATACTTTATCGTACGAATTAAGACACAAATCAAATAATGAAACTTCTCAACAAAGAAAAACAGAGTCTTTAAAAAGATTACAAGTTGTAGAAGCATTTAGAGAAGCTCATACTCACACAGAAAATAAACCAGAGTGGATGATTATGAAAGTTCTTCCAATTATTCCACCAGAACTAAGACCATTAGTTCCATTGGATGGAGGGAGATTTGCAACTTCTGATTTAAATGATTTGTACAGAAGAGTTATTATCAGAAATAACAGATTGAAAAGATTGATGGAGATTAACGCTCCTCAAGTAATATTAAGAAACGAAAAAAGAATGCTTCAAGAAGCTGTTGATGCATTATTTGATAACTCTAGAAAATCTGCAGCTATTAAAACTGATGGAAATAGAGCTTTAAAATCTTTATCAGATTCATTAAAAGGTAAACAAGGTAGATTCCGTCAGAATTTACTTGGTAAAAGGGTAGATTATTCTGCAAGGTCGGTAATTGTTGTTGGTCCGGAATTAAAACTACACGAATGTGGTATACCAAAAGATATGGCTGCTGAGCTTTACAAACCATTTATTATCAGAAAGCTGATAGAAAGAGGAATAGTGAAAACGGTAAAATCTGGAAAAAGAATTATTGATGACAGAGAATCAGTTGTTTGGGATATTTTAGAAAATGTAATGAAAGGACATCCTGTTTTATTAAACAGAGCTCCTACACTTCACAGACTAGGTATTCAGGCTTTCCAACCAAAAATGATTGAAGGAAAAGCAATTCAACTTCACCCATTAGCATGTACGGCCTTTAATGCCGATTTTGATGGGGATCAAATGGCGGTTCATTTGCCACTTGGTGCGGATGCAATTCTTGAAGCTCAAGTATTAATGCTTGGTTCTCATAATATTCTTAATCCTGCAAATGGAGCTCCTATTACTGTACCTTCTCAGGATATGGTTTTGGGTTTGTATTATATGACTAAACCCAGAAAATCTACTAAAGAACAAATTGTAAGAGGGGAAGGGAAAGTATTTTATTCCTTGGAAGAGGTAAAAATTGCTTATAATGAGAAGGTAATTGATCTTCATGCTAACATTAAAGTTAGAGTAAAAAGAGTTTCTGGTAAACATGAGATTATTGAAACCACTGTTGGTAGAGTTTTGTTTAACGAATTTGTTCCAGAAGAAGAAGATTTTGTTGATCAGTTGCTTACTAAAAAAGCTTTAAGAGATATTATTGGTGAAATTCTTAAGAAATGTGGTGTTCCTAGAACAGTAAGATTTTTAGATGATATTAAAGGATTAGGATTTAATATGGCATTTAAAGGTGGACTTTCGTTTAACCTTGGGGATGTAATTGTACCAGTAGAAAAAGTTGATCTTTTGGAAGGTGCTCATGATAAAGTTGAGGAAGTAAAGAGTAACTATAACATGGGTTTCATTACTAATAATGAAAGATACAATCAGGTAATTGATATTTGGACAAATACAAATGCTAAACTTACCGAAACGGTAATGAGGGATATGATTAACGATAATCAAGGATTTAACTCTGTTTACATGATGTTAGATTCAGGTGCAAGGGGATCGAAAGAACAAATTCGTCAATTAGCAGGGATGAGGGGATTGATGGCAAAACCAAAAAAATCTGGTGCCCATGGAGAATCAATTATTGAAAACCCAATTACAACTAACTTTAGTGAGGGACTTTCAATTTTAGAATACTTTATTTCTACTCACGGCGCACGTAAGGGACTTGCCGATACTGCACTTAAAACTGCAGATGCTGGTTATTTAACAAGAAGATTAGTTGATGTGTCGGCAGATGTTGTAGTGATTGAAGAAGATTGTGTTACATTAAGAGGATTGGCAACAACCGCTCTTAAGAAGAATGAAAATATTGTAGAATCTCTTTACGAAAGAATTTTAGGTAGAGTTTGTTTACACGATATTTACAATCCTAAAAATGATAAATTAATTATTGAGTCAGGTTCCGAGATTAATGAAAAGATTGCACGATTAATTGAAGATGCAGGAATTGAAGCTGTTGAGATTAGATCTCCCTTAACTTGTGAAACCAAAAAAGGAATCTGTTCTAAGTGTTATGGAAGAAGTTTATCTACTTCAAAAATGGCGCAAAGAGGAGAAACTGTTGGTGTAATTGCGGCTCAATCAATTGGAGAACCGGGAACTCAGCTTACATTAAGAACTTTCCATGTTGGGGGTACTGCTTCCAGATCTGCTGTTGATGCTAGCATTGTAATTAAAAATGCAGGTAGTACAATTGTTGAAGATTTAAGAACGATTCAATCTGTAAATGATGATGGTGAAAAAGTAGAATTGGTAATTTCCAGATCTGCAGAAATGAGAGTTATTGATAAAAAATCGGATATTGTAATTGCAACACATAATATTCCTTATGGTTCTACAATCTTTATTAAAGATGGTGATGTAGAAAAAGGTGATGTTATTTGTTCATGGGATCCGTATAATGCTGTAATTATCTCTGAAATTGATGGTACATCTAAATTTGATTATATTCAAGAAGGTGTTACATTTAGAGTTGAGTCGGATGAGCAAACAGGATTCCAAGAAAAAGTAATTATTGATAGTAGAAACAGAAAACAATCTCCTACAATTATTATTGAAGGAAGTAAAAAGGATGGTGTAAGAAATTACAGTATTCCTGTAGGAGCTCATATTTCTTTGGATGATAATCAGAAAATAAAGAGAGGAACAATTCTTTGTAAAATACCGAGAACTATTGGTTCTTCTGGGGATATTACTGGGGGACTTCCAAGAGTTACAGAATTATTTGAAGCGAGAAATCCTTCTAACCCTGCTGTAGTTTCCGAAATTGATGGTATTATTTCTTTCGGTCCAAAAATTAAAAGAGGAAACAAAGAGGTTATTGTTACATCAAAAGCTGAGGAAATTAAGAAGTATTTAGTTCCATTATCAAAACATATTTTGGTTCAGGAAAACGATTATGTAAAAGCGGGAACTTCACTTTGTGATGGTGTTATAACTCCAAGAGATATTTTAGCGATTAAAGGTGTTACTACTGTTCAGGAATATATTGTAAATGAAGTACAAGAAGTATATCGTTTGCAAGGTGTGAAAATTAATGATAAACACTTTGAGGTTGTTGTTCGTCAAATGATGAGAAAAGTAGAGGTGTTGGACGCTGGTGATACAAGACTACTTGAAAAGCAGTTGATAAACAAGAACGAATTTATGGAAGAAAACGATATGATTTTCGACAAAAAGTATGTTGAAGATGCTGGTGATTCCTCTAAATTGAAATCTGGTCAACTGGTTTCTGTTCGTCAACTTAGAGAAGAAAATTCTAAATTGAAAAGAAAAGATTTACAACTTGTTCAGGTTAGAGATGCGGTCCCTGCAATCTCTGCTCCAATTTTACAAGGTATTACAAGATCTTCTCTTCAAACTGAGAGTTGGGTGTCTGCTGCTTCATTCCAGGAAACTACTAAAGTATTGAATGAAGCTGCTATTAGAGCTATGGTTGATGGATTGAAAGGATTGAAAGAAAATGTAATTGTTGGACATAAAATTCCGGCAGGAACAGGACTTTTTGATACTAAAGAATTGATTGTTGGTTCTCAGGTTGAAATAGACAAATTAGCGGAATTGAAAAATGAAACTACTTCTAATGAAGTTGCAGTAGAAGAAACAGCTGAAGTTGCAGAGGTTGTTGAAACTGTTGAAGCTTCTAAAGAAGAAAAATAAATATAATATTATGTCAGAAGAAAAAAAGAAAGAAGGACTAAACATTGAATTAGGAGAAGAAATAGCAGAAGGTACTTATAGTAACCTTGCTATAATCAATCATTCTCCATCTGAGTTTGTGTTAGATTTTATACAAATGATGCCTGGAATTCCCAAAGCAAAAGTTAAATCCAGAATCATTCTTACTCCTCAGCATGCTAAACGATTGATGAAAGCATTGCATGATAATATTAATAAGTTTGAAAATCAATTTGGAGACATTGCTGATGTTGACCCAACTGCTGGTATCCCTTTGAATTTTGGAGGGCCAACTGCTGAAGCATGAAAAGATAATTTAAAAAAGAAAACCCACTCAATTGAGTGGGTTTTTTTGTTAGAAAATTATTGGGAATTTACATCCCAAATATCTCCATCTTCATTTCTCTACTAATTCCTAATCGAATTCCGTTTAAGAAATCATCTCCGTTAAACAATCCATTTTCAGTATACATAGGCATGTATATTGTTAGTCCAGATGTATAATATTGTAATCCTGTTCCGTATACAAACTTATCTCCATTTGTTCCTGCTTCTGCATATATCTTTAAACTTTTTATTAAGTTATAATCTAAACTTAAAGAGGTAAGTAAGTTGTCGGAAGTCATATTATTAGTGATGTGTTTCATTCCACCTTCTCTAATAAAAACTTGATTACTTAGAGTTCCATCTATTTCACTTCTGGCAAAAGATTTCTCAGAGAAGGTATAATCCATATTACCATTCCAAGCACTCATTTGCAAATCATATGTAGAGTTCTGACTATTAACATATCCTAAATAACCTCTTATCATTAATCTTTTCTTCTGATTTAGATGATAATTGCAATTCATAATTATATTTGCTTTTGTAAACTCTCCTCCTTTCTCAAGTTGCAGATGTAATGAATAAGGATGCAAAGTTCTTGCATTTGAAAAAGTATAATTTCCTTTAATAAATTCTAATTCTCCTTTTTCATTATCTTTTTCTAGATAAATATAAGAAGCTTTTATGTAATGATCTTTTTTATCTCTTAAGGAGGATTTATTTAGCGTGAGGTCTATTGATGGTGAGAATCTTTTATATGCATTTTCAGAAGTATAGTTAAATTGTTCAGCATCTACACTTAGTTTTACTTTTGAGAATATAGAAGAATGAGAATACTTAGTTAAAGAAACATTTCCTCTACCAACTAATTCTTTAGTTCTAAAACTATACATTGGGGATAACTTGTAGGAAAATCCGCCTTTAGGTATAAAACGATTGTAAAAACTCATCCCAACAGAAGTAGTATTGTATTTGTTCCAACTTAAAGCAGGGTGGAAGAAAATCTGTGTTTTTTCTGGATGATACAAGCTACCAATAATTTGTAGTTTTATTGGTTCACATTGTTTAAATAATCCTTTTGTTTTGTAAATATTGTTGTTTCTGTTGGTTTCTGGCATCTCTCCATTGTAGTCAATTCTAATATGGTCGTAAGCTCCATTAATATAAGGAACTGTTTTAGTTCCTTCAAATCCTTCTACCCAAAGTTCTTTACTTACAACTCCATCTGTTACTCCGAAAATTACTACAGGACCAGGAATAGTTCCATTATTTTTTAATGTTATGTGTAGATTTTTAGGTCCTTTTTTAATTTTAGAAATAGAATAATCTAACTGATTTGTTGTAGGAATCATATTATCGAAAAACCAAGATAAGTCTTTTCCTGTTTTGTTTTCAAAAATTGCTTTTACATCTTTTGGTTGTGGATGTTTAAATTTCCAATTTTCAAAATAGTTTTTCATGCAGTTATCAAACACATCCTGACCTAAATAAGCAGCCAAATAATCGAAACAAATTGCAGTTTTAGAATACACAATTCCACCATAGTTCATTCCAGTATAATCTGCAGAAGGAAAATCAATAGGCTGGTCTTTTGAAGTCCAAGCTCCCATGAAATACATCATTTCTCCCATTATATTTTTATTAGTTACATTTTTTAAATCTAATATTTTAGTAACTATTTTAGGGAGGTTGTCCGTCATCTTCTCATTAGGATATTTAGTACGCATATATCTATGTTCGTTGTACGAATTTATCCCTTCATCCATCCAAGCATGATCTCTTTCATTAGATCCTAAAATCCCGTAAAACCAATTGTGTCCTACTTCATGCATTATTACTGTTTCCAAAGCTCTTACAGTTCCACTTGCACCAATTACGGTTACATTCGGATATTCCATTCCACCACCTGCAGCAATAGTACCATCTACAGCAGTGCAATAGTTGTACGGATAATCTCCATTCCAAAGAGAGTAATAATATACTGCATCATGCATATATTCTATTGAGTTTTTCCAAAGGTGAGCTTCATTATTAGTAAACATAGTATAGAGAGTTACCGTTCTACCAGAATGTGGGAGTTTTACCTCTCCTTTTAAAACATGAAATCTTTTATCTGCAAACCAACCAAAATCATGTACTTTTTCTTGAATAAATCGAATTGTTTTTGTCTTTTTACTTGATTCTGGAAAACTCATATCTGTGCCAAAACTTGTAATTGTATCTGTAATCTCTGCAAGTTCATCTAACCTAAAATGTTCCCCTTTGTTTTGTAAATCTCCTGTAGCACCAACTGTATAATTTTGTGGTAAAGTGATACTAACATCAAAGCTTCCAAATTCAGAATAGAATTCTCCTTGACTTAAATAAGGCATAATATGCCAACCATTTTTATCGTAAACGGCTGGTTTTGGGTACCATTGTGTAATCATGTAGGATTGGTCCACATGTCCTAATCTAGAAAATTCAGCATTCGGTATTTTTACTTTAAAAGGGGTTTTTATAATTATTGTGCCTCCCGCTTTTATGGGTTTGTTTAATATTAGTTTACAAATATCAATATGTTCAGGGTGGTAGTTAAAATCCACCTTTTTTCCATCTACCGTAAAATTTAGATTAGTTATATTTCCTCTCTCTTCTTCTGTTGCATTATAAAGGCTGGTACTTCCTCCATCTAATTCGTGTTTGCATAGTGCGGTAGTATTATCTTTATATGAATTTGGCCAAATATGAAACCAAAGTATATCCAAATCATCTGGAGAGTTATTGGTGTATTCAATTGTTTCTTCCGCAATCAGAGTATGGTTTTTATCGTTCAATTCTACATCAATAATATAGTTTACTTCCTGTTGAAAATAATCTTGTGCAAATAGTTGAACACTTAAAAGTGAAAGGATTAAAAATATTGTTTTTTTCATAATTTAAATTTCTGTAAAAATAGTTTTTTTATTTACTCTCACAACTAATACAACTAAGCCCTTCTTCTTCCATTTTCCAATAGTGGCCAAGCATATCATAATCCCACATATTGTGAACATTTTTAATATCGTAAATTAAGTCCTCTAAACTATGATCTAAGAAAACATCCATACCAACAGGAATTTCTAAAGTTAAATATAATTCTTGCATACGCCATTTTTGTGTAGAGATGGTGAAAAAGTCATCAAAAATTAGATTATCATCTTCTAGTATAAATTCAAAACCAACTTCTTCTGTCCTTTCTTTTGCTATCTGCTTGTTTTTACCCCTTGCAATAACTTCTTTAATTAAATTAAAATTATCATTTTTGCTTTTTACAACATCTAACTGCATTCCAATACCGATTAAGTTATCTTCAAAAGGAGTGACTTTGAATTGTGGTATTAAACCAGGGATAGTTTTGACCAACTCTCTATTAACATCATCATTCATACTTAAATAAAGAGTATCACTTTCTGTAATGATATTTTCAATAATTGTATTTTTTGCTTCTTCTTGAAATTCTATTGAAATATCTTCTGCTGCATTAAGAAGAAAAAATAAAGAAATTATCCATAAAACAAATATTCCTATTTTGTAATTCATATGGATTTTGGTGTTATTAACTAATCTTAATCCAAATAGAATAATTGCAACCATTGGTATTCCAATGAAGAGAGAGAACCATGTTGCTGATTTATTGTTAAAGAAATTACTGTACACATGTTCAACCATTGGATGGTTTTGGAATAAAATTTCTGCACCAGAGAACACAAAAGAGAAAATAAGGAGAAGTAGGATTCCTCCAAATGAAATGCAAAAAATTCCAAAGCAACTTCCTGCAAATTTAAATACCCCTGTAATTACACGGATAAAGAAATCTACTATTTTTCTGAAAAAACTATTTGCTCCAAATATTTCATTTGTGTATTTCTTATCTAGAATATTTAATTCGTCTTTAATATTTTTTTCAATATTATTAATATTTACTCTTTCACCTTTCATCTCTAATTTTTCAGTAGTAGTTTTAGCAGATGGAAGTGCAATCCAGAGCATTATATATAAAAAAGGCGCTCCTGGCCCCATTATAAATAATAGGAAAAAAAATATAATTCTACTCCAAAATACACTTATATCAAAATAATTAGCCATCCCACTACAAACTCCACCAATCATTCTTCCTTCCTCATCTCTAAAAACTTTTCTTCTTTTCCCTTTTCTTAAGTCTTCTTCTTTATGCTGCTGTTCTTGCGGTTTTTCCTGTTCAATTTCATCATCATATTGGCTAGGCTCCCCCATTATTGTAATTACTTCATTTATATCAGTTAGTGAAACTGCTTCTTTTTTATTCAATCGTTCTGTAAATAGTTCAGCAATTCTTCCTTCAATATCTTTTAATATTTCATCAGCACCTTCTTCATTTTTAAAATAATTTTTAATTGTATTTAGGTAATTTTTCAATATTTCAAAAGCATCCTCATTAATATGAAATACTATTCCTGCTAGGTTTATATTTACTGTCTTATTCATCTTTTTTTGTTTTAGTAGTTAATCTTACTGCTTTTGCTAAATCTTTCCATGTGTTATCTAATTCTAATAAAAAGGTATTGCCTTTTTCAGTAATAGAATAATATTTTCTTGGCGGTCCAGAAGTAGATTCTTCCCAACGGTATTGTAATAATTTAGCATTTTTTAAGCGAGTAAGTAGGGGATATAGTGTGCCTTCCACTACTATCAATTTTGCTTTTTTAAGCTTTTCGATAATATCAGAAGGATAGGCCTCTTCATGTTTTAATATGGAAAGGATACAGTATTCCAAAATTCCTTTTCGCATTTGCGATTGTGTGTTTTCAATATTCATTTCATTACATTTTTCGGTACAAACATAATAAAAATATAGTACTATGTGAAACAAAGTACTATAAAAATAAAATACTAGATTAAATGTAGAGTTAAGATGGCCAGAAAATGTTAATTTATTAGTAAATCTGCAATTACGAAAACACCAAAAATGATGGATGCAATGCCATTTGTTGTGAAAAACGCTAAGTTTATTTTGCTTAAGTCATTATGTTTTACCAAAGTATGTTGGTAAACAAGTAGTGCTGAAAAAACACAGAAACCAATCCAAAAGTATAATCCGAATTCACCATAGTTCGGAATTTGAGACAAAATTAGTATTCCTAAAAAGTGAAGTGTTTTTGAAAGTGTTAGTGCGTTTTTCTTTCCTAAAAGTACAGGAATAGAGTGTAGTTTTTGATCTTTATCAAAATCTACATCCTGTAAGGAATAAATTATATCAAAACCACTAACCCAAAATAGAACTACTACTGAAAATAGAATAGGGATCATATCAAACTCATTACTCACAGCTAAGTAAGCTCCAATAGGAGCAAGGGAAAGCCCTAATCCTAAAACTAAATGACAAAGTGATGTAAATCGTTTTGTATAACTATATCCTAAAACCACTAAAAGTGCAATAGGAGACAGGTAAAAACAAATTGGATTAATCAGAAAAGTGGTAGCAATAAATAAAAGGGAATTTGTAATTACAAAAACAAGTGCAGAATTAGCTTTTATAC
>Ga0257121_1001436_pt1 | contig 17959 bp, 16 predicted proteins | sample SI106_100metaG_FD_190180 | JGI IMG/M metagenome (GOLD analysis project Ga0257121, IMG submission 190180) | Marine microbial communities from Saanich Inlet, British Columbia, Canada - SI106_100 | ecosystem: Environmental > Aquatic > Marine > Inlet | place: Canada: British Columbia | collected... | reverse complement strand
ATTGATAGTCCAAGTAAGATAAAAAGGATTGAGTATAACTTCTCTATAGTATTTTTCATAATAGATATTTATATACTCTGTTTTATATGTATACAGATTTTAAATTAATCCTAATTACTGCATTTAGTAGTTTTATCTTATTGAGCTTGTAAAGAATAAATTCTTTATTTTACTTTATCTACAATTGCTTTAAAAGCTTCAGGGTGGTTCATTGCTAAATCAGCAAGAACTTTTCTGTTTAATTCAATTCCATTTGAATGAATTTTCCCCATTAATTGTGAGTAAGACATTCCGTGTATTCTGGCACCAGCATTAATTCTTTGAATCCATAGTGCTCTGAATGTTCTTTTCTTGTTTTTTCTGTCACGGTATGCATATTGCATTCCTTTTTCTACAGCATTTTTAGCTACTGTATGTACATTTTTTCTTCTTCCAAAGTAACCTTTGGCGGCTTTAATTACCTTTTTTCTTTTAGCTTTTGCAGCTACTGAGTTTACCGATCTTGGCATAATTTCATTTTTTTTGGTAGTTAGTGGCTATTTTTTTAAGCTCTTAAAACTAAATACCTGGTTAATAACCTATTTAATTGTACTAAAGTCCTAACTGGTGTTTTACGTTATTCATATCAGCATCATGAACTAAACCACTCTTAGTTAAGTTTCTTTTTTGTTTTGTTCCTTTTTTAGTTAGGATATGACTTTTAAAAGCATGTTTTCTTTTAATCTTTCCTGATCCTGTAAGCTTAAACCTTTTTTTAGCTCCAGCTTTTGTTTTCATTTTTGGCATTGTATCTTAATTTTATTTATTCTTCTTTTTAGCTGATATCATCATTATCATTTTCTTTCCTTCTAGCTTAGGCATGTTTTCGATAACACCATATTCCTCTAGTGCCTGAGCTAGTTTTAAAAGTAAAATTTCACCTTGTTCTTTAAAGATAATTGTTCTTCCTCTAAAGAAAACAAAGGCTTTTACTTTAAATCCGTCCTTTAAAAAGCTGATGGCATGATTTAACTTAAAGTTAAAATCATGTTCACCTGTGTTAGGTCCGAATCTTAATTCTTTTACGACTACCTTAATTGTTTTTGCCTTTATAGCTTTTTGTTTCTTCTTTTGGTCGTAAATAAACTTCTTATAATCTATTAACTTACAAACAGGAGGTTCTGCATTTGGAGAGATTTCTACTAAATCTAGATTCATCTGAGATGCTTTGTGTAAAGCTTCTTTAATAGATATGATTTTAGATTCTACGTCACCCACAATTCTTACAAATGGAGCACTGATTTTCTCGTTTATCTTATGAAGATCTTTTTTTTCTACTCTTCCTCTTCTAAATTGTTTTCTTGCGATATTTCCCTTTGTTTTAGTTATTAAATTTTGTTATTTCTTCTATTTCCTTATTTATATGATCAATTAGTGTGTCAATCTTCATACTTCCTAAGTCATCACCACCATGTTTCCTAACTGATACAGTCCCTTCACTTTCTTCTTTTTCACCGACTATTATCATGTAAGGAGTTTTTGATACCTCAGCATCTCTTATCTTCCTTCCTGTTTTTTCTGACCTCTGATCAATGCGACCGCAAATATCGGAATTTTTTAACAATTGCATAACTTTATTTGCATAATCGTGATATTTTTCAGAAATAGGAAGAATAACGATTTGTTCAGGTGCTAGCCATAGGGGGAAATTACCTCCACAATGTTCTATTAATACAGAAACAAAACGTTCCATAGATCCAAATGGAGCACGGTGTATCATTACAGGTCTATGTTTTTGGTTATCTGCACCAGTATATTCTAGTTCAAAACGCTCTGGTAAGTTGTAATCTACTTGAATAGTTCCTAATTGCCACTGTCTACCTAGTGCATCTTTCACCATAAAGTCAAGTTTCGGACCATAAAAGGCTGCTTCACCATATTCTACTACTGTTTCTAATCCTTGCTCTTTAGCAGTATCAATAATTGCTTTTTCTGCTTTATCCCAATTTTCATCACTACCAATATATTTCTCTTTGTCATTAGGATCTCTTAAAGATATTTGAGCTACATAATCTTTAAAATCAAATGTTTTAAATACATGTAATACCAGATTAATAACCTTTGTGAATTCTTCTACTATTTGATCTGGTCTACAAAATATATGAGCATCATCTACTGTGAAGCATCTTACCCTTGTTAATCCATGTAATTCCCCCGATTGTTCGTAACGATACACTGTCCCAAATTCAGCATATCTTATGGGTAAATCCTTGTATGATTTCGGAGAAGAATTATAAATCTCACAATGATGAGGACAGTTCATTGGTTTTAATAGGAATTCTTCATCTATATTAGGAGTTTTAATTGGTTGGAAGGAATCTTCTCCATATTTCTCATAATGACCAGAAGTAACATATAAATCTTTATTACCTATATGTGGAGTAATAACTGGTAAGTATCCAGCTTTTAACTGTGCTTTCTTTAGAAAGTTTTCTAATTTTTCTCTAAGAGCAGTTCCTTTTGGAAGCCATAATGGGAGTCCTTGCCCCACTTTTTTTGAAAAAGTAAAGAGTTCCATTTCTTTTCCTAATTTTCGGTGGTCTCGTTTTTTTGCTTCCTCCAATAATTCTAAGTGTGCAGTAAGTTCTTTTTGCTTTGGAAAGGATACTCCATAAATACGAGTAAGTTGCTTTCGGCTTTCATCTCCTCTCCAGTAGGCACCTGCAATATTCAACAATTTAATTGCTTTTATTTTTCCAGAAGAAGGAATGTGTGGTCCTCTACATAAATCGGTAAAGTTTCCTTGTGTATAGAAGGTGATGTTTCCATCTTCTAATCCTTCTAATAATTCTAATTTATACTCATCTCCTTTTTCGGTGAAGTAGGCAATAGCTTCTTTTTTTGAAATTTCTTTTCTATCGAAAGACATTTTCTGAGAAGCCAACTCCTTCATCTTTTTCTCAATATTAGGTAGTTCATCAGAAGAAAGAACACGATCACCTAAATCAATATCATAGTAAAAACCATTATCGATTGCAGGACCAATTCCTAGCTTAACACCAGGATAAAGAGCTTCTAAAGCTTCTGCCATAATGTGAGCAGAAGAATGCCAAAAAGTAGATTTCCCTTCCTTATCGTTCCAAGTATGCAGGGTAAGTGTGCTATCGGTGGTGATAGCTCGGTTTGCATCCCAAACTTCTCCGTTTACACTAGCAGATAGCACATTTCGTGCTAGCCCTTCAGAAATTCCCATAGCAATATCCATTGCAGAAGTTCCACTTTCTACTTGCTTGATACTTCCATCAGGAAGAGTAATATTGATCATTTTTTCTACTATTAAAGAGTGCAAATATAAGAAGTACTTTTTAGTTTGTGGTTGTTAGGTGTTAGATTTTGGTTTGTGGCATGTGATTCATTAGAATACTTATAAGTGTCGGGGTAGCAGGATTCGAACCCTTACAAATCAATCTCCTTTGGTAAAAACTGGCTTACATCTCCACCATTTTTAATAATATCCCGCATAATAGTAGAGGATATATGGGACATCTCCGGAGGAGTAATAACAAAAATAGTTTCTAATTTAGGATTTAGATTTTTATTGGTTTGTGCAATATTCTTTTCGTACTTAAAATCATGAGAATCTCTAAGTCCTCTCAATATGTATTTTGCTTCTTCTTTTTCACAAAAATCAACCGTAAGCCCCTCATAGAATTGAACTTCTATTTTAGGATTATCTTTATAAATATCTTTTATCCATTTTTCTTTTTCTTCAATAGAAAAATATTCGTTTTTCTCTGAGTTTATTCCAATAGCAATAATTATTTTATCAAATAAAGGAAGAGATCTATCTACCACCGATTTATGACCTAAAGTAAAAGGAGAGAAGGAACCCGGAAAAACTGCTATTCTGCTCATCTATTGTATTTTTTGTAAAAATAAGTAATTAAAATGAAAAAATACTGAAATGTACTGTTCCGTATTTTCTTACCTCTATATTATCATCTTCAAATAAAGTGGAACTATCGTGTTCAATAATTAGACATCCATCTTCTTTAACCAAATTTCTCTCAAAAATTATTTCTTTTATTTTATGATGATCTTCAAAGTTGTAAGGAGGGTCTGCAAAAATAATATTAAATTGTTTTTCGCAACTCCCCAAATACTTTATGCAATCAGATTTTATAGTAGAGATATTTAGATTTAATTCAGAACTAGTTTTGTCAATAAATTGGATGCAATTTGTATTATTATCTACACTAGTAATGCGTTCAATTCCTCTAGATGAAAATTCGAAAGCAATATTTCCTGTTCCAGAAAATAAATCTAATACATTTTTTCCGTCAAAATAATACCGACTATCTAATATGCTAAACAGTGCTTCTTTAGCTCTATCGGTTGTTGGACGAACAGGAAGTTTCTCGGGAGCAGTAATTCTTCTTCCTTTGTGTTTCCCAGAAATTATACGCATAAAATCTGAGAAAATAAAGTGAAATATTGATGTTTTATTATTTGATGAAGTTCTTTTGAAAAAGAGAGATTTCCACTAATTTTTGCAAAATTAATGTTTCTAATATAGTCATACAATAAGGAGTATGTTTCATCTCCTTTTTCAATATTTCCTATTAAATAAAGTTCATTCTTATTTGGATCCATTTTTAGTTGCTCAAAACAAAACAAAGTGAAGTACAAAACATCAGTAGGAGAGTTTACCTCAAAATAGTTTTGAAGAATTAGTTGGTCGTCCTGAATTACAATAATCTCAATTTTATTATTTTCTTTTATTAAAAAACAATTTCTTTCTTTAAGTCCAGAATACTGATTTAGGATACTGCTAATTGCAACAGTACTACTATTTTTTTCCTTTATTTCGATTTGTATTTGGTTTAAGGTGTTTGTAATGTTTTCTTCTACAGAATACAAAATAGTGGAATCATCATGATGGATAATGTCGGTCTTTATTTTTTGAGTTTCTCCTATTATAAAATCAGCATAAACTTCTTTTTTTGTTGCGTCATATAATTGGTTTGGAATAATTGTACTTGGAAAATTTTTGTAAGAAACGGATGAAGAAAAGAAATTGTTTTTTAAAATTTCTTCATTATTTATTAGTTGTACCATTTCCTCAGGATTATTTGCCTTTATAGATTTTAGGAAAATATATTCTAGTTTTGTGGTATCTAGTAAACAAAAAATAAGTTGTTCTTTTTGTATTTCTACAGAGAGGTGATAGTTCTCAGAGTTCTGAAAGTCTAAATCTTCAGATGAGAAGGAGATGTTATTACTCTCCCCAATTTCCATTTGTTGCAACTTCTTCTAATGAACCAATTTGAATTTTCTTGTTTTTTCTTTCTTCCCCATTTCTTAAGATTTTTTCCTCTTCATCTAATCCTAAAAATACATTGTCATATGAAGTGTAAATAACAAAATAATATTTGTCTAGCTCCCCTTTTTGTTCCTCTATAATATTCGGATGAGTTTCTTTTGCATCAAAAGTATACAGATTATCTGTTTGTGGGATGTAGGTAATACTATCTAAATTTAAAGGTACATCTTCATTTCTAGTTTCCATATAGATATTGTCAAAAATAATATTCTCTACATTTTGTGTAACAGTAGTTATTAATCCTCTAGCGTAACCTTCTTCAGTTGTCAGGTTTCTGTATTCTCCTTTAGAGATAACATATTCTTTTGTAATCTGAGCAATCATTTCTTCATCAATACTTTGTTCTACTAAAAAGTCTGCTTCTAATTTAGCTTGTTTCCATTTGTTAGGTTTGGTAGGAACCGTGTACCTAACTTTTCTTAAGGTGGTTACAATCTTTATTTCTTCATTAAGGGTGTAAAAAGCTAAGTCATCAAAGTTTGTATTTACTACAGATTTTTCATTGATATATTGATTCTGCATTGCATTTACATCATGAATAGACTGAATATTTTTCCCTAAACTCTTTATGATTTTTTTTCTGGCTTCAATTTCGTTTTCAAGTTTTAAGATGATATTTTTACAATCTTCCACGATTACCTTATTTACTTGCTCTGTTGAATCTTGGCTGTTAAGTATAGACCAAATCTTCCCTTTTCTGCCTTTTAGGACCTTTCCTTTTTCAGCCTTTTTTGCAGCTTTCTCTCTTACTTTTACCACCATTTTTTCACCAATAGTTTCGGTGTATGTATTTCTTTGTTTCTTTGATGCTCTTATTATATTCTTAGCATTCTCTTTACTATCTTCTTTATCTGATATTTGAGACTTTAATATTTTAAGTTCTTTTTCATTATCAGACACTTTAGATTTCAAATTTTCTGTGGAAATATTTGTATTTGTATCTAAGTCAAGAATTGCATTGAAATTAGCATGGAGATCTTCATAAATATTATTAATCTCTAATTTTCTTATTACTTCATCAGAGTATGCATTGTATTCAGATTTGAAACTAGTGTAAGATTTCTGATTATTATAAGATTTCTTTATGTTAGATAAGTTCTGTGTATCAATTTTAAAACTATTATTTCTTGTTTCTTGGTAGTCAGTTGTAAAAGCAAGTTCATGAGCTGTGTAATAATTAACTTCTATATATCCTTTATCGATTTTCTCTTTTTCAGTTAGAGTTTTCCAATTACCACCCATCTCAGCATAAATTCTTTTTGCCTCTACAGATGGATTTATTTTTCCTCTTGATATTTTATTCTGAATACTATTCCATTTATTCATATCCACAGGAATAGAATCTTCATCTGCTTTCTCTGTATTTATATATGTAACTTCAGTATTAAATAAAAAGTAAATTAAGGAATCTGCATTATCGGCATAATATCCTTTTTGTCGTTTATATTCTAATTGAATTTCTCTTAAATCTTTTAATTTTTGAATGTTTTCAGCTTTTCTTTCATCCATTTTTTCTCTTACATAAATTTCATTTGTGATATTGTCGTATAGCCCAAAATATGCAAGGCATATAACAATACTCAAAAGCACAATTTTAATAATAGTAGATTTCATTCAGTTTTGTTTTGTTTTGGCAAATCTACAATTTTTAATAAAAATATGAGAATTTGTTCTTTACTTTGTAAAAATTAAAATTTATGAGAAGATTATCCGAGTTTATCTATTGGGTTAGTGGTTGGAAAGCAGTAGGGGAGAGAGAATTTCCAGATAAATGTTTAGTAGTTTCTGCTCCACATACCTCCAATTGGGATTTTGTAGTTGGAAGATGTTTTACATATATTATTGGTATTGTTCCAAAATATCTTATAAAAGGTGAATTATTTTTGCCAGTCTTAGGAACTATTATAAAGTGGAATGGTGGAATTCCAGTTTACAGAAACTCAAGAAATAATGTTGTAGATCAGATTAGCGAATTATTTAATTCAAAAGAGAAATGTATTATAGGTATTTCTCCTGAAGGAACAAGAAAAAGAGTAGATAGTTGGAAAACAGGATTTTATCATATTTCTGTAAAAGCAAATGTTCCTATTGTACTTGTGAAAATCGATTATAAGAATAAGGAAGTTGGTATTATACATACATTAAAACCAACTGGAAACATGGAGGAGGATTTTAAGATTATTCAGGATCAGTTTAAAGATGTCACAGGAAAAATTCCAGAAAACTACAATCCAAAAATATACTAATATGCAATATTGGAACCAGATACCATTGTTCCGATTAATCTTACCTTTTATTCTAGGGATTTTACTTTCAATCTTTGTAAGATTACCAAATTTCAACCTTCTTACATTATTAATTTTCTGTTTATTAATACTTTCTGTTTTGGTAAAGCGTTATTCAAAAAGATGGATGTTTGGTATATTTTCTTACATCCTTTTCTTTTTATTTGGTATTTTAATTATTCAATCAGAATATTACATAAGTAGAGATAATTATTTCACCAATTTTAAATCAGAGTATTTTAAAGTGAAATTATTAGAAGATGTTGTGAGAAAACCAAATTCCTATAAGTCTGAAGTACAGGTGTTAAGTTGTTATAATTCAGAAGGAGAGGAGATAGAAACAGAAGGGAAAGCTATTATTTATTTTAAAGTAGATAGTTTTTCTAGGAGTCTAGAATATGGAGATCACATTCTAATAAAATCCGCTTGGGAGCCTGTTATTGGTCCGACAAATCCTGCGCAATTTAATTATAAAGAATTCTTAAAAAATAAAGGTATTTTTCATCAAACGTATCTTACAAAAAAGAAATGGAAAAGTGAGAATAAGAATTCAGGATTTTCTATCAAAAGATATTCATTAAACTTAAGAGAAATATCCTTGAATATGCTAAAGAAATTTGGATTTAAAGATGAAGTGTTATCTGTTTCTTCAGCACTTCTGTTGGGTGATAAAGATTTATTGGCAAGAGAAACGGTTCTAATGTACTCTAGTTCCGGAGCAATGCATGTATTGGCAGTTTCAGGTTTGCATGTTGGAATTATATTTTTAGCTTTTTCCTATTTGTTCTTCTTTCTAGAAAAGATGAAATATGGGAGATATATTAAAGCTTTTTTATTAATCCTGATCTTATGGGGATATGCACTTTTTACAGGTATGTCGGCATCTGTTTTACGAGCTGCTACAATGTTTTCCTTTGTGATAATTGGAGGAATCTTAAATAGAAGAACTAATATTTATAATACACTGGCTGCTTCTGCATTTTTGTTATTGATAATCGATCCATTAATCATCATGCAAGTAGGATTTCAGCTTTCTTATATTGCGGTAATTGGTATTGTGTATTTGCAACCAAAAATTTATAAGTTATTTTATTTCAGTAATTGGTTCATCGACAAAGTCTTGGTAATTTCTTCTGTGTCTATTGCTGCTCAATTAGCAACTTTCCCATTAGGAATGTATTATTTTCATCAATATCCGAATTATTTTTTACTTTCAAATTTATTTGTAATCCCCTTAGCTACTTTAATTTTGAATTTGTCTCTAATGATGTTTTTCACTTCTGTTTTCCCTTTAATATCAGAATCTATTGGTATCGTTGTCAGATTATTAGTGGAGTTATTAAACAGTTCAATTGGATGGGTTAATCAATTACCCTATTCTCTGAACTTAGGAATTGATATTAGTTTTTTTGAGACCCTTTTAATTTACATTTTCATTACAATTTTTCTAATTTCAGTAATAAACAAACGATTCAAACATATTAAACTTTCAATTTTATTAATGATTGTTTTCATGAGTTTTCAAATCAGAGAGATGAATAGTACATACAAACAAAAGAAAATCATCTTTTATGATATTCCAAAAGGCACTGCAATCGATTTTGTTGATGGAGTAGATTGCTATTTTTATGCAACTGATTGGATAGTAAATGATAAAAGCAAAATTAGGTTTAATATCCTGCATAATCGATGGGAAATAAACATTGAAAATGTAGTGAGAATAATTGATGAATTTGATTCAGATAATTTAAAACTAGCTGATAATTATATTCAGTTTTTTGAAAATGACATTTGTTTTTTAGAAAATAAAAATTATCAACCTTCTTCTAGTAATCATAAAATCAATCTTTTACTTGTTGAGAAAGGAACTTCTGAAAATCTAATAAGCTTTTTAGACAATTTTAAGGTAGATAAAGTGATTTTTACTACTTTAACAACTAATAAAGAAAGATACAAAATGAAGAAAGTTTGCTTAGAGAAAAACATCTCTTTTCATGATATAAAAGTAGATGGTTCATTTGAATTTTTTATTACTTAAATAATTGTATTTTTGCTTGATATGTCGATAAAAAATATTAGTGAGATAAGAGAGGATTTTAAGAAATCAGAAATTGATTTTAGCAATATCTCTGATCATCCTATAAAGATGTTTAATGATTGGTTTGAAATGGCTTTAGAATCAGATAAAGACAATGCAATTTCATTTGTTCTTTCAACCGTTTCATCTGAAAATATTCCTTCTTCAAGGGTTGTACTACTCAGAGGTATAGATGAAAATGGATTCACTTTTTTTACTAATTATGAAAGTGCAAAATCAAAAGATATAGAAGTAAACAATATGGTTTCGGCTAATTTTTTTTGGGAGAAATTAGAAAAACAAGTTCGAATAACTGGAAAAGCAATAAAAATATCTGAATCAGAGTCAGACAAATATTTTAGATCTAGACCTAGAGATAGTCAATTAGGATCTTGGTCTTCTAATCAGAGTTCTATAATAGATATTTATTATAATATCATGAGTAAAATAGATGAGTTTAAGGAGATATTTAAAGGAAAGGAAGTTGAAAGACCTTTGCATTGGGGAGGTTATTGCATTGAACCAGAGAAAGTAGAGTTCTGGCAAGGGCGACCATCTCGATTACACGATAGATTGCTTTTTACAAAAGAGAAAACTAACTGGAAGAAAGAAAGGTTAGCTCCGTAAGAACTAACCTTGATTATAATTTACAAAAGAAACTACTTGTCTTTTTTAGTTGCTTTCTTTTTTGTTGTAGTTTTCTTTTTAGGAACAGCTTTCTTTTCAACTATCACTTCTTCCTTTTTAGCTTTTGGTTTTACAAAATTTTGTTCAGTCTTTTCTTTTCTAACTCTTGTCTTCCCGTAAGAACCCGCAAATCTTTTTCCTTTTTTTGTTTTTTTATCTCCTCTACCCATTGATGTGTTTTTTTTAAATTAAATAATACGCAAATATAATCATTTAAACCTTACCATTATCTTCAAAGAATTTCCCCTCTATTTCTTTAGAAGATTTAATTGTATTCCGGAGCCAATTCAACATTATTTCATCAGCTTCATTTTCTTTTATCTTCCAATTTACATCAGATTTTCTCATTTTATTGCTTAAATTCTGGCAACAAATTGCTGCAGAAACAGAAATATTAAGACTCTCTGTAAAACCATGCATTTCTATCTTCATTTTCTTATCCGCTAAACTGAGAGCTTCATTGGAAAGTCCTGTAAGTTCGGTTCCAAGTAAGATGGCAATTTTATTATTTTCAATATCTACTTCATTTAAAGTAATATCTGAGTTATGAGGAGTAGTTGCAATAATTTGGTATCCTTGTTTTTTTAGATTCTCAATACATAGTTTTGTATTTTGTTTTGTTTTGTTATGCTGAATAATATTTAACCATTCTCCAGCTCCTAGTGAAACAGTTTTGTCAGAGATAAATTTGTTTTTATTCTCAATAATATGAACATCTTGCAGTCCAAAACAATCTGCAGAACGCATTGCAGCACTTATGTTTCTAGATTGGAAAACATCTTCTAAAACAACTGTTAAATGTCTGCTTCTCTCTTTTATTTTTGTTTGAAAAAGTTCTACTCTTTCTTCTGTAACAAAGGAACTGAGATATGATATCAGTTCTTTTTTTAAGAGATTGTCCATTTATTATCTACTTTATTTCCTAATAGAAATTGAGAAATAGTTACTGCGTTTTTTCCTGCAATTTGTAGTTTTTCAATGTAAATACTACCATCAGATAGATTTATTTTCAGATAACTTTTATTGTCAGTATCTAAACTTCCAGACTTATTGGTTGTTTTAGAAGAGTATTTACTTAGTAGAAATTTTGTTCTGACATCTTTACCTTCAGAAGTGTGAAATAAAAACCAAGCTGAAGGACAAATGGATACATCTTTTAATAATTTATTCTCTGATAATACTGGAGAAAGACCTCTAATTAAATTATGAATCTCTGTTGCAGGTTTATTCCAATCAATTTTTGTTAATTCTTTAGTAAGTTTTGGAGCTTCCATTGTGGAAAGTGAATCATCCTGTAAAACAGGAGAGAGATCTTTTTCTTGAATTCCATTTATAGTTTTAAGTAGTAATATAGATCCTTTATTCATAAGAATGTTATGAAGTTCGGCAGCTGTTGTATTTTGTGTTAATTTAATCTCTTCTTGAAGAAGAATCTTACCACAATCAATTTTTTCGTCAATATTAAAAGTTGTAATTCCCGTTTTATCTTCTCCATTTATCAGAACTCTGTTGATAGGAGCTGCACCTCTGTAATTTGGCAATAATGAAGTATGAAGATTTATTGTTCCCATTTTTGGCATGCTCCAAATTTCTTTTGGTAACATCCTAAAAGCAACTACCACAAATAAATCTGCATTGTATGATTTCAGTTTTTCTAAAAACACCTCATCTTTCAAAGATTCTGGAGAGAGCACATCAATTCCTAACTCTAATCCTTTTAGTTTTACATCTGCAGGAATTATCTTTTTACCTCTTCCTTTTTCTTTGTCAGGAGCGCTTACAATAGAAACAATTTCTATATTATTTTCATATAGAAACTCTAAATTAGTAGCAGCAAAAAATGGTGTTCCGAAAAATACGATCTTCATTTCAAATTAAATTTTTACAAATATACTATTCAATAACTTTTTATGTTTGTTTCCTGATTTTATTTCCTTCTGAGATTAGCTCAGAATTTTCAATCAGAAAATTAATTACTTTAATAATTTTTTCTTCCCTAAAATCTTTTATCAGATCACAAATTTCAATTAATGTTTTACTTTCTTCTGATAAAATGATTAATACTTGTTTCTTTATTTTAGCAAATTTTAAATCAGAAATTTCAAGTTTATTTCTTTTTCTACAAATATCGCATTTTCCACATCTGAAGTTTTGATGTTCTCCAAAATAGGACAGTAATATTTCTGTTCTGCAAGCAGAATTCTGATTACAGTAATTTAATATAAAATTCATTCTTTTTATTTCAGAATCTTTGTTCTCTTTTTGTTTATCTTCAGATAAATTTAAATATTTTTCATCAACTCTATTTTGTAGATAAATGATTTGAGTTACTTGTTTTTTTGGAAGGTAGTCTAAAACCTCTAATTCCTGCAGCTTTTTTAATACTTCAATTATTTTATTCTCATTTGTTTTTGATCTGCCAGCAAGTAGTGTTTCATTAATGTTTACAAAATCCTCAAACAAACCACTATATGATCGTAGTAGAAGTTTAATATAAGGGTCAAAATATTTATTTGAAATCTGAAATTTATAAATTTCAGAATGTTCCATCTTCAGATGTATTTTTGAGTAATTATTGTAAATATTTTGCAATTTTAGGTAATTTTCTTTCTCCAAATACCTCAAGATATTATAAGTTCTTAATGAATTTGTTTTGTATTTCTCACTATAATCACTTAAATCAAAATCAAAATTTTCTTCTCCTCCATTGTTTACAGCTATCTGAAAATGGTTTGCCAAGTTCTGATAACATTCTTTTATTTCTTTAACGGAAGGAAAGTGTAGTTCTACAAAATCTCTCAGATATTTTTCATCTGTACTATTATAAAGTAAAACAGCAAACGATTCTTTTTCATCTCTACCAGCTCTTCCAGTCTCCTGAAAATAGGATTCAATTGTAGATGGAATATGAAAATGAATAACTAAACGAACATCAGGTTTATCAATTCCCATTCCAAAAGCATTGGTTGCTACCATTACCCTGCTTTTTGATTTTTTCCAATTTTCTTGTCTCTTGTTTCTCTGGTCAATATTTAATCCTGCATGATAATAATTTGCACTTATATTATTCTCTACTAGTATTTTAGAGATTTTTTCGCAATCTTTTCTACTCTTTACATAAACAATAGCGCTACCATGTATCTTGTTGAGGATGTTAATTAGTTTCCTTTTTTTATCTTGTTCTTTTATTACAATATATGACAGATTTTCTCTATAGAAAGAAGATTGAACAAGATTGGGTTTTTTAAAATCTAGGTTCTCCTGTATATCAGATACAACATCTTTTGTGGCTGTAGCTGTTAGCGCTATAACTGGTGAGTTAGGATGAATCTCTCTGATTAAGGAAATGTTTCTGTATGATGGACGAAAATTATGCCCCCACTCTGATATACAATGAGCCTCATCTACTGCAATCAAATTTACATTCATCTCTGATATTTTAGATTGGACTAATTCATTCTGTAATTTTTCAGGAGAAATATACAGAAATTTATATCCACCAAAAATACAATTTGTTAGTGCAATATCTACTTCCTTAAAATCCAAATCAGAGGTAATGGTAATCGCTTTAATTCCCTTTGATTTTATATCTTCTACTTGATCTTTCATTAAAGAAATAAGAGGAGAAACAACAATGCAGATTCCATCCATTATTAGTGATGGTATTTGATAACAGATTGATTTCCCCCCTCCTGTTGGAAGTAAAGCAAGAGTATCTTTATTGTTTATAATCATTTTTATAATCTCCTCTTGATTTTCTCTGAAAGAAGAATATCCCCAATATTTTAATAGTATTTCCTTAGGAGTTTGCATTAAACACGAAAATAAAAAAAAGCCCTCAGAAAAGAGGGCTTTTTATATTTAAATTGGATATTAAATTATTCAACAATTAATTTTCTTCTGATTGAAGTTTTATTTGATTGAATTTCTAAGATATAGATTCCTTTTTTTAAATCAGAAAGATTAAGATTCGTGCTCATAGAATTTACATTTTCTGATTTTACTAATTGACCAGCAATATTATAAAGTTCAACTGTATTTATTTCAAAGTTTGAGTTTTCAATAGTTATATTGTTTTTAGCTGGGTTAGGGAAAATATTTGTAGAATGGTCTACCACATTATTTACAGATAATACTCCTCCTAAACCAAGAACAACATAAATTCTAGGATTCAGATAACCTTGAATTGTATCAATATATGATTTTCCTTTAGTTGCTGACATATCAGGATTACCTAATAATGATAAGCAAGCACCAGTACCAGCAGGTACTCCATTAACAGCAGCAAACATTGCATCATAAGTTGCATTGTCCCACCAATCCCAAGGAGAACTTTGTTCTTCTTGCATTCCACAAGGAGTTGCTGTTGTTGATGGTGCAGGAGTAAGCAATACATTTAATCCTTCATAACCACTATTATTAACATTAGCAGCTAATGTAAAAGGATCACTGTTAAAACTAAACCCTGCATTTGTAAATACATCATTATTTCCATATTGATTAGAGTAATGTTGTACAGTTCTACTACCCATAACTTCTACCACAAAATCTCCTGTTGTAGGTACAATTACATCTCCAGTGTCAATTGGAGCGTAAGGGTCGTTTGCACAATGGAATGAGACAATAGGCACATCACCATCTGCTAACCATGAAATATCTGCAAGAGCTCCTCCGACATTAAATGCCATATTAATGTCATTACTATATGTAGGATTATTTGGGATATTTAATGGAGTAGAAGTGTTAACTTCATATCCGGTCACATTTCCAGCAGTGTCTAAAATAGGAATAAGATTACCCAGTGTATCATATAGTGGAGCAAACGTCATATCTGTACCGTCAATATTTCCAAAAAAGTATGGAACTACATATGGAGATGGAGCTGAAGGAATAGAAAAGTCTATAAATTTTGGCAAATTTAGTTCAACAGCAGCGTCATCTAGCGTAGCGTATCCTAATGAAATATATGCTCCTGTACCTTGACCTCCTAATACAATTTTAGTTGGGTCAATGCCGAATGGATTACCTAACGCATCTTCCGTCATTCTCATAAATCGTACCATCGCCTTAGCATCTTGTATACCTCTGTATGCAGCCTGTAGTAATGTTGAAGTTCTCACATTTTGGTCAGTAGATGTAGGGTTCCATCCTTTTCTATTTCCCATAGCAACTGCTACATATCCTTTTTTTGCCCATCTGGTACATTGTTCTACTATTGAAGAATCTTTTACCGATCCAGTAGCTTGTCCATTAGCTACAGGAGGTAAGAACGAACCGGTATGAGATACAATAATAACAGGCCTGTTAGTTAAAGTGTCTCCAACTGGTTGATAAATGTCACATTCAATTGGAAGTAATGCGGGAGCTAAACCTAAGAGCATTGGTTCAATACTGACATTAAGTGCAAATGTATCTATTTCGCTTACATTTACATCTGTAAATACATCATCAAGGTATCTGTTTTGTGAATTAGCTGTAATTCCAATAAATAATAGAATTACTGCTAATAAATTTTGTAAAGATTTTTTCATAATTTTTTGTTTTAGTTTATTCTACAATAATACAAATTTTATTTTAATTCAAAGAGTAAAGATATATAGGTCATTCTACCAATGTATGGACCTCCATATACTTGAAAATGTTGGTTGTTTAATAAGTTAGAACTCCCTACTTTTAATGTTGCAGAATATTTTGGTATTTTTTTACTTATTTGCATGTCAATTAAATCATAAGTAGGTACTTCACCAGTAAACTGAGGTGACCCTTCATATTTAAATCCTTCTACCCATTTATAATTAATATTGAAAGCAAAATTTCTGAAGATCATATATTCTGAACTAAAATGTAAATCTCTTCCTGCAAATCCTAAATTGTATTTATGTTCTGGGGTGTTATATGCTGGAATAATAGGATCTTCTGTTCCTTCTTCATTTAATTTATTCCAACTATAATTTCCGTTTATAGTAAAATTAGAATTTATATAATAATTTAAGCCAATTGAAGCTCCTTGTGTTGTAACTATATTTTCAGCATTAGCAGCCATTCGGTATGCTTGTATTGAAGGCAATGATATTTGATAGGCTCCTGTAACAGTATCATCTTGCAATGTTGTATATTTTACTCCAACTTTATATCCTATAAAATCTGTGTATTTAGAATAATAATAATTTGCATCAATATAAACTTTATTAAAAAGTGTTGTTCTATATCCTAATTCAGCCGATTTTGCTTTCTCTGGTCTTATTGGATCTACACTAAAAAATTTTAAACTATCTTTATTTAGGGCTGCTGGTAAATAATAGTTAATTAAGGATTGGACTGTAACCATATTCTCACCATAATTCTCCCCATGACCATTTAAATTACCTATCAGAATAGCTCTACCAACATTATAGTATAAATATTGATCGGAAAGTGTTGGGTTTCTTACTGCAGATGACAGTGAAAAACGTATAATATCTGTTTCTGTAGCTTTATAAACTAAAGATGCAGCAGGAGAGAAGTTAAAATCAAAATTCTCGTTTTTATCCATTCTGAAGGTCCCATTTACTTTTAATTTATCAAAAAAGAGATTTTTTTCAAAACCAGAATAAATTCCATATTCTGTGTTAGATATTTTGGAAGCGGTATCCATAAAAATAGAACCTTTAGAGTCTGGTGTATATTGACGGAAATTTGCTCCTATCTTTATGCTTGAAAATGAAGGATTAAACTGATATTCAGAATGTATATGATTTAATGCAGATTTGTCATAAAAACCTGTTCCTCCTTCAATAGGTATTTTTGAAGTAATATCATTTAAAGTATTTGTAAATTCTTCAGTACCTGGTTCTAATCTGTTTGTAAGTAGATCTGTTTGAGTTCTTGTGAAATCGTGTATAGCAATAATTTCTTCTGCATTTGCATTTAGTACAGAATCACTCATTTGTATCCATTTATTGATATCGATTGGATTACCCTGAAATGTCCATTGTTGAGTTATAAAACTATATTCGGCAGCCTCCCATTCAACATCTTCCCATGAAAAATTATTTCTCCATTTGTTTCGGTAGGAAGTATACCAGTCTGTATTGTCAATTAGATTATGCTCTTGAAGTTTTAGAGCAGTAAAAACAGCATCATAACTGTCTCCAGCATTCTCTTGTGAACGGTAGGCTCTTACAAAAAATCTATCTTCTTGTTTTACCTCTATTATATTTTGGAAAAACTGAATGTTTTTTAGGCTAAAACGGTTGTCTCCCTGATAAACTGTATTTCCTTTTCCGTAATTAAATTTGTACATCATCTCAATGTCAGGATTTAACTTATAATGTAATGATGATGATAATTTCAAATTATTGGTATTGTAATCTACAATATCTTTTTCTATATATCCTGATCGATAAAATATACCTAATCCTGGAAAATTAACATAATTATCATTAAAACTTCCTCTAACATCATTTAAATTGCCATCAGTATCTTCATCTCCATATCTGTTTACTGCATCATAACCTCCAGGATTATTTATATCTGCTTCTGTGCCATCAACTTGTGCCATATTGTCTG
>Ga0257121_1001430_pt1 | contig 17987 bp, 12 predicted proteins | sample SI106_100metaG_FD_190180 | JGI IMG/M metagenome (GOLD analysis project Ga0257121, IMG submission 190180) | Marine microbial communities from Saanich Inlet, British Columbia, Canada - SI106_100 | ecosystem: Environmental > Aquatic > Marine > Inlet | place: Canada: British Columbia | collected... | reverse complement strand
CGGTGGTCCTTCGCTAAACTTAAACATCGAGCGCGTCTCTGGCAACTCGCGGAAAAAGCCACCGCGCTTAGACGGTTCGGTTGATGGCGAAAACGCCAACGCGGTCCTCAGAGGAATAGCGCCAGCTACATTGCCGCCAATGGCATTGGTTGGCGAAGAGTGGGTTAGGGTAGGCGGGAGCTTCCCGCGCATCAGTTTCACAGCACGCGGGCAGCGCTCAACGCTCGCAGTAAGTCATAGCGCCGGTAGTTTTGTTTACTTCCCATCGCTATATTCCTCCCGGCACCAGCTGCTTAACTACGGTAAGAGGGTGGTGCGATGATTAGGTCTCAGCGTTCTGGCTTCACGATTATCGAAGTTGTAATCGCAATCGCAATTTTTATGTTCGGCATTTCAGCTCTGTTGGGGCTGTTTCATGTTGGCGGAAACTTCGAACAGCAAGCGCGGGTCAACGCCGAATTGGCTCCGGCAATTGAGCCACTAATTTCTGACATCCAACGAACTGCTTTTAGTTACGATTATTCCACAAATCAGTATCGTTTAAAGACTTTCGTTGATGAGGTTGTGCCCTTAGCCCCAGCTTACAAATATGAGCTTTGGGTCGAACCAATAACTAGCAACGCGAATATGCGGCGTGCTCAACTTCGCTTTTACAAAAAATCACCAGAACGGGTATTATCAAGGGTGTCATTCGTGCTCCTGCGACAAGTTCCCATTAGCATCCAAATGCAAAACAATGATTAGCTCACTTCTAATAATTCTTGGTAGTCTAATGCTGCCAGCTCAACAGTCTGACGAGGTCGTCCGTTTGCGTGATGGACGCGTTCTAATTGGCGTAATCGAAGATCACGACCTCGATGGGTTTTCATTTGTCTCTGCCGCTGACGGTGGCCATCTAGATTTAGTCTGGACAGATTTGTTCCCTGGCGAGTCAGCACGCTTGCACGATGCTTTTGGTTATGTCAATGAAGTGATCATGCCAATGGTTGCTGCACAGAGATTGTTGCTAACTAATGGTAAAGAGTTGATAGGGCGCGTTCTTGTTGAAGGTAATTCGACGGTTGAGTTTAGAGTTAAAGATACGCTTACTACTTTTTCTAAGCAACTGCTGGCGGCACCAATTGAGAATATCACGGTAGAGGCATCGGCAATTTTGACTGCTGAGCAGTTTTATGCAGAGCGCTCTGTCCAGATTGCTGCTGATGATGCACTGGCCAACTATAATTTTGCCAAAGAATTAGAAGTCATGCTAGCTTTCGAGCAAGCCCAAGCGCATTATTTACTGGCTTTAGAATTGGCAACTGCTCAAGATGATTCGCCACTGCTAAACCGTCTTAATGGTGCTCTTGTTCGCTTAGAACAAATGATTGCAAATCAAGAAGAGGCGGCAGCTCTTGAAAATATTAAGCAACTTATGCATCGCGAGCGTTTTACTGAAGCGAAGTTGTTGCTCGACCAATACGACTCTAGCTTTCCTGAGGCAGTGTTTCGAGGAGAGTATTTGGATTTAGCCAACAGGTTTGGTATTGACCGTGACAAATCAATGGTTAACTATCTGCGCCGGCATTGGTTTCTGAGAGTGATGGCTGTGTTGCGCAAGCAGGCTTTAGATAAGAATGCGCGTTTAGATTCTTTAATGACTTGGGTTGAAACTGAAGTGCCACAACTCGTGCGTCAGCAATTCGTTGATGAAATGATTGAGTTAAACGACGCTCTTGATGTCAATATGATTGACGCCTTGTGGGTGACTCGTCTTGAATACTCATCTAATTCTCACACAGCAGGCTATGGTGATGGCACCTGGATTCTCGGTGAAGATCGAGCGCGAACCGGATTAAAAGAAACTACCGAAGGTGAAGATGAGCAAGATGGCAAAACTCAGCAGCAACGCGAGATGGAAGAACGGATGAAGCGTTATCTTGACAATCTCAAGAATCAGCAATCAGCTGCACAAAATGACGACGATGAAGTGAAGCCCGAAGACTGGTGGAAGATTGCGCAGACCACTGCTCGCCTGCAGTGGTTGTTAGCATACTATGCAGAATTCTCCGGAGACTACGAGCTGTCATCAGTTAAGTTTGCCTACTGCCCAACTTGTGGCGGGCAAGGTTACCTTGAAACTATCGACGTCACATCTGGTGGATCTCAGCGTCGTCGTTTCGAATGTCCGCTTTGCCATGGCGTGCAGGTAAAACGTTCGCTTAACTTTAGGTGATGCGTCGGCCTTGGCTTGCCTTGTCGATGTTGGTGGCATGCAACGTCGCGCCACCCCCTGAGGTTACGCCGACCTTGCTGGCTGAGATTGAATTCATGTTCCCTCAGCAAGTTGCTGAGGTTAAGCATTCATTGGCGCGTACCGAGTACGCAAAAAAGCGTGCAGCTGAGTTAGGATTGCTGATCGATCAGGCCCTTGTTGACAATGCTCTTGAAGGCATGGTCAGTCAAATTCAAGAGCTTAGTTCGGTTAGTCTCGAGGAATGGGCCGGTGACGAGCATTCAATGTCTTGGAGCGAAGTGCGAAAGATATACCGACGGCACCTTTATGACAACCTTCTGTTTCGCTCGGTTTACGTCGCTGATATGCAGCAAATCCCGAATTTGCAGATGATGGTGCTCGCCAACCCTGACGCTGATGTCGTTAATAGCTGGGCGGAGGCATTGGAGCTGGGCCAGCATCCTCAAGGATTAGGTGCTAATTCTGAAATAGTCGGGCAATGGCGCACCGACGCCTATGTCGAAGGCAGCATTATTGGCCCCTTGCGACTAATTAACGGCATGTGGATGCTGGGGCGGGTGATGAGCGTTGCCGAAGCCGACGGCATTCGTGATTTCGCTACAATTCAACAAATTGCAACAAATTGCGATATTTCACCTTTCGCTGCTGAAGTGTGGATACGTGAAATGGCTAGTCGCTATACTATTGACTAATACTACCGTGACCGATTCTACAGAAACTACCTCCGACTCAAGTGCAATAAGCATCGCTGACGACAAGCTGCGCCTGCTGTTTGCCTTGTTGTTCTCTGCACCTGATTTGGTGTCGCTTGACCGAATGCGTCAAGTCCTTTATCCAGATGGCGACGACAACTCTAGCCCACGTCAGCATTTAGACGCGCTTGAAAAGTGGCTAATAGACAAAGATTTGCCGCTAAGCCTACACCAAGTGGGTCGTGGTTATCGTCTGTTAACTAGCGAAGAATACGCTGAAGTGCTGGCGGCCTCACGTAAGTCTAGTCAACAAAACAAATTAGGCGCGGCAACGCTTGAGGTTCTTTCACTGGTCGCTTATCGACAGCCAGTGTTGAAAGCCGATATCGATTCTATCCGCGGCGTAAAATCAGGTCCTCATCTGCGACAGCTGCTCGACTTGCGTTTAGTACGCATCTTGGGACGGGCCGAACTGCCAGGGCGCCCATTTTTATATGGCACTACCCGCGAGTTCTTAGATCAGTTCGGACTTCGCGACATCAAAGAGCTACCCGAGTCGTCTCGATTAGCGATTCCTGCAGAATGCGGAGTCAAGGTCGAGTCAGAGGTGGCAGAATCAACCCCGCAAGACTAGACTCTTGCGCTCATCGCCTCACAACCTGACGGCCTTGAATAACTTAAGATAACCATGCGTTCCGACGAAATTAATCAAAAAGTCAATACAGAATCAATGTCTGCAGCAAAGCGCTGGTCGCTTATCGCTATTGCAGTATTCTGTTTGCTTATTTTTACAGTGACTGGCCCGATGACAGATGTGCTTACAAAAGCTTTCGCTGGCGGCCCTTCCGTAGAGGCAACAGTTGACATGCCAAGCGGTACAGTCAATATTACCCTCGACGATTACCGCATTGCCGTAAGCCAGAAGCAATGGGCCGAACGAGTGTTGCAGCAGTATTTATACGCTGATGATAATCGCGAATCAGTATTGGCATATGCCACTCTGATGAAGTTGGCTAATGAAATGCAGGTTGAAATTACAAATCTTCAACTCCAAGAGCTGCTATCTGGCTTCTCATCTCAAGGCGAAGACGCCTACCGTAATTTCTATCGCAGATTCGGATTTCGCACAGCTGTTCAATTCGAAAGCCAAGTTGCCCAAGCTCTGCGAGTAAGTGCTGTAGTTGATTTACTGTCAGCATCGGCAGTCCCGTCAGAGTCTGACATTCTTTCTGTATGGTCAGACACTTATCGTGAAATGAAAATCGAGTTTGCTGTATGGCACTCAAGTAATTTCGCTGACGTTGCCGCAAGCCTTGAGGTAAGCGAAGAAGACTTATTAAGCTTCTTCGAAAATGATTTGACTCCGCTGCAGTCTAGCAATCTTGAAGTTGAGCAAGCCGTTGCCTTTGAGGCACTGTTGCTTGATCAAGCTGCGATGCAATCTGATGCTGTTACAGCATGGTTTACAGCCGAAGAGCCTGCAGAAGAAGCACTAGATGGTTTTTATGCTAGTAATAAATACCTGTTGTACATGCGTGAAAAGGTTGGTGACGATCTCGACCCAATTCTAAGCCGCGAAGAACTTGGCGACCGCGTAAAGAACGATTACTTAATGCATCAGGCTGTTACTGAACTAGCATTCGAGTTGCCACAAGCAGAAGACACTCAAGCCTTCGCCGATGAAAAAGGTGCGACTTTGATTCAATACGCTGACATGATTGAACTTTCGAAGCTTTCTGATGTCGATCGGGTAGGCGGTGTTCAACTTCGCCGCTTATTTCAAGCCGAAGAAAATATCTGGATGCAATCTCCAGTGCAAATGGAAGGACAAGTGTTTTTGATGCGCGCAACTGCAAAGCGTGACCGAGAAATGCCAGAGCTAAGTGTCATCCGTGAGCAGGTCGTTGAATTGTGGCGTGAGAGCCAAATGAGTGTTTTGGCAGCTGAGGCAGCTGAGCAGTTCGTTGCTGACTTGCCGCGCGGCGATGACTATGTCGAAGGTGATGCAGTTTCTGTTGACGCCTCGATCTTTACTAAGGCTGCTAGCGATTCAGGCATTGCTGTCGAGCAAATAGACTGGATTTCACGAACAGCTCGTCCGTCAATCGACCCATTCTGGCCAACAGATGCAATTGTGTTGCGCACTCTGCGCACCAAGATCGGTTCGCAATTAGATGATTTAGTTGAGGGGCAAATTATTGGTCCTGAAGACTTCGGCGATAACGGTGTTGCAGTCGCTCACTTAGTAGAAATGCGCGCGGCTGATGTCGAAAACATGTGGCCTGCTGAATACAACCGTGCAAAGTTAAATGCTACGCAGAAAGCATATGCCGAGTTCCAAACAGATCAAATCTCTTACGAGGGGCTGGCGCGAACCTACAACTTGCAAAAAGTTGAGCGCGTAGAAAACACTAATTAATTATTGGCCATTGAGGGAATACCTCAATAACGAGCTGAGTTAGCAATTGCCGACTCAGCTCTTCTTTTTTTGCAATGCGCTCAATAAGGGCACGCTTGGAATCACTAAATTGGGCAGCAGCATATAGAGCGCGGCGCGCGTTATCTGGTTGCTGTTTCACGAGTTCGACCTGTGCGCGTATCAATTCGGCCGCGAGCCAATAGCGTCGGGCAATACCGTTCCCTTGTCTCATGAATTCTGCTGCCCTTGCTTCTGCAGCTTGAAGTTGAGGAGTTAGCAGCTCAAGGCGTAGTGCAATAACTTCTGTATGGAACGGGATTAACTTTTCTGCGGTTTCAAGGTGTAGCAACATGCGGGCTGCAGATCCGTTGGGGTCGCTGCGTTCTAATTTGATAGAGCCGAGAAGTGCTGACATGTCGAAAGGGTGATAAATTAGCGCTTGGTCAAAGCACGACCGCGCATAGTCGTATTGCCCGCTTATTGAATACATGGCAGCCATCATCACCCAGTTTCGCGAATCCCAGGGACGAGCTTCGGATGCTGAGCTGAGATAAGAAAAAGTGTCATCTTCGCTGTCGATAGCTTTTGCAATTAGTGTCTCGCCACGAATATTTGCGCTTGCAGGAACAAGTGCTACAGCGCATAGCGTGAGGCCGAGTGCGATTGTCAGTGGACTAGTTTTAATTGGCGTAGATGGCCGCGCTAAGCTGGCAGTGGCAAGAAAAAATATTGCCATTGAAGGCAAATTGTCATTGAACGGTGAGCGGGTTAGTGCGCAAATGGCAAAACTAATAGCAAACCCAGCGTATAAGTGCATTTTTTGTGGAGAGTGACGTTTAATATTGCGCCAAACTGAACGGCAACCAGCTAGTAGCAATAGAAAGCCCAGCCATCCGAACTCAAGAATTGCTTGCAGGAGGTCGTTATGCAGAGTTTTTGGCGCACGGAATGAGCCGTCGGAGCGGTTGACAGTAGTCATCTCAATCTCATCAAGTGAGCGCCATTTGGGGTAGCTGTGCTCAAATTGGCCAATTCCTATGCCGAAAGGTGTATCGATAATTTTGTCTGCGGCAGCAGAATACATTGATAAGCGAACCTCAGTGCTGCGGTATTCGGCTTCGAAGCTTTTGAAACCGTCGCCGGTAAATGCGCGCAGCAATTCGCCAATTGCGAATATTGTAGTAATAATAAATAATGGCTTTAGCTCTATTTTATTTATCAAACGTAATGCTAGCAAGCCAAAAACAAATCCTAGGCGGATGGCATTTCCTCCCCAAAACCCGCAAAGCAGAGCCATCGGAATCGCAAGTAACAGCCAGTGTTTACTACAGTACTTGTTGCCTAATGCGATAGTCAGAAAAAGTGTGGGGGTGACGATTTCACCAGCATGGTTTAACCCGATGAAGGGATATAGAGAGCGTCGCCCAAGTAAGTTGAGATACCCCGGTGGATCCCATCCTAATGCTTGAGGTAGGCAGAACCAGCATGCGAGTGCAACAGCGACAAATAGTGGCAACATTGTGGACCATAAATTGTCGCGTTGCCATTGGCTCATGCACCCCGCTAGAACCAAAGCGCTGAGTAGGGGGGCGCGGTCGCTTAAACCACTAATTGCGGAGGCCAAGGATAAATCAAATTCGGGGTTGATTGCAAATGGTAGGCATCCTAAAAGTAAAGCCGCAATAAACCAATGACTGCCCACGAGTAGCTGCAGTTTTCGTTTGTAAGCTGTGTAGGCAATTGGCGCCAATGCTAGAACTGCGAACAAGGAGCCATCGAACTTTGTTTCGTCGAACATAGATGTTGACCAACAAAGTAGCGGAACCAACACGCTAGCCCAGGCTAGTCGCCAGGCAATTCGAGCTTCAGTGGCGTTTGTGGAATTCACTATTGCGGAATAGGGCTGAAAAGAGCGTCAATGAATTGCTGCGGATCGAAAATTTCTAAATCTTCTTTGGCTTCGCCGAGGCCAATAAATAACACAGGAAGATTTAGTTGCTTACTGATACTCAGAGTAGCTCCGCCCTTGGCCGTGCCATCTAATTTGCTAAGCACAATTCCACTAATCGGTACGCATTCACCGAAAAGTTTGGCCTGTTGAATAGCATTTTGGCCAGTAGTCGCATCGAGAACTAGCAAGCTGTGATGTGGAGCATTCGGGATAATTCTTTCGAGTACTCTAGACACTTTACTCAACTCGGACATCAGGTTTTTTTGAGTGTGCAGTCGTCCGGCGGTGTCAACGATGAGGTAGTCAGCCCCTTGGGATATGGCAGCTTGAGCAGCATCATGGGCAACGGCAGCTGGCTCAGATTGTGCTTGGCCTACTATGCACTTGGCGCCGGTGCGTTCACACCAAACTTGCAGTTGCTCGACTGCCGCGGCGCGGAAAGTGTCGCATGCTGCCACCATCACCGTATGGCCTTGCGAGTTAAGCCAGTGACACAATTTGGCGATTGAAGTAGTCTTGCCAGCGCCGTTTACTCCGGCGACTAAGATGACGGTGGGGGCATCGCCTTCGCATTTAGGGATTGGATCGCTGCCAGGCTTGATTAAGACTTGGCTTAGTTCAGAACTCAGCCACTGGGGGACGTCGGCAGGGCTTGCAAGTTCTCCGGACTTAAGCTGTCTCTCGGCTTTTTCTAGCAGCTCGCCAGCTAGCGGTCCGACATCTGCAGTGAACAGTAGCTCTTCTAGATTATCAATTGTCTCTTCGAGGCTGGTGTCACTACTTAGCTGACGCAACAGGTGCCCAATTTTGTTTCGTGTTCGGCTAAGGCCTTGTTTGAGCTTAGCAAATACCATGATTAGTATTTATGAATGCCATCATCTATGTTTTCAGTGATGTCAGGAACTACAGAAAATGGATCGTCGTCAAAGCTAGATTTTATTTTACTGCGAGAGCTTTCACCGCTACCACCAACTTCTATGCGTTCAGGCGGTGCAGGGTGGTCAACACCCATTGAGCGTGCATCAGCAACTAGCATGCGAACGCGATCAAGAATTCCGTTTACAAAAGAACTAGATTGAGCGGTAGAGAATCGTTTAGCCAATTCTATTGCTTCGTTAATGACAACTTTAGGTGGAGCATCGTTGTTGCCGAAAACCAACTCGAAAATGGCAAGGCGTAACACATTACGGTCGACGTGAGCCATTCGATCAATGGGCCAATTTCTAGCGATGCCTATTATCCAGTTGTCGATAGCTTTGTTGTTTTCGACAACACCCTTGCATAAACGTTCAGCAAATTCGGCAATCACCACCCGGCCTTTGCGGTCGCGGTTGCCCTTGGTGTGGTGTTCAATAAATGAATCTAATTCATCTGGAGCGTTTTCGGGCTGAAATTCATACATATAAAGATACTGCAAGCAGAGCTCGCGAGCATATGTACGACGGCGGACAGGTTCGGTCATTTACTTTGGTTTATTAAGGATATCATCTCAAGGGCAGCGCTGGCACACTCGCTACCTTTATTGCACTCAGGAGTAGTCTTCTCGCCGTTAATAATGGCATCTTCGCTTGAGTCAAGCGTATCGAGTGAGGCGCGACGCTTAGCTTGAGCGTAATCGCTACAAGTAAGCACACCCATCATCACGGGTTTGCGATGGCGTAAGCCAACATCAAGTATGCCGCGACTAGCTTCGTTGCATACATAATCAAAGTGTGGGGTATCGCCTTGAATGACACACCCTAGTGCAATTACTGCGTCATGCTGTTCGGCAACGAGGTCACACATTAATGGAATCTCAAACGCGCCTGGTACATGGTAAACGTAAATATTGTCGTCGGACACGCCGGCTTCTTTTAAGGTGTGCACAGCGCCAGTTGTTAGCGCTGATGTTATCTCGCTATTAAAGCGTGCGACTACAATTGCGATAGAATTGCATGCTTGAGGACTACCTTGAAAGAGCTTTACCATGATTGGGGCAACCATTGTAAAGTGTCGTTGCTAAACAGTCACTAAAAACCTTTTATTCAAGTGGTTTAGAGGCGAATGCGTTGCTGCATAGACGTCCAAAATCTCTGAATAAAGAGAAAGACAGAGGAACTACCGTTAGCGTAAAAACAGTTGCCACGCTGATGCCACCGACGATGCCGATTGCCATGCCCTTAAAGCTCACACCAGTGCTGCTAGCCTCAGATAAGGCAATAGGCAACAAACCGCAGACGGTGGTTAAAGCTGTCATGAATACAGGTCGCATGCGGTCGTCTACTGCGTTGATGATTGCCTCATTGAGCTTTTGTCCACCGCGTTCGAGTTGCAAGATGCGATCGATTAGCACGATGGCATTGTTTACGACGACTCCGGCAAGCACAATCATGCCTACCATTTCCATTGCGCCAAACGGTTGGTCACTAAGTTTGAAAGCCCAATTTGCGCCCAGCACCGCAAAACCAATTGTAGTTAGCGCAGACAACGGCAAGATTACAGAGTTAAACAACAGCCCCATTAGCAAGAACACCAAACCGATGGCCAGAATCATAGCCGTGAGTAAATCGCTCATATCAGTAGAAGTTGACTCCCAGCCACCACTTAACTTCCAGGTGTAACCGTCCGGCATCTCTATATCAAGCATCAAACGCTGGACGTCATCCGCAGCCACTTTAGGATCTTTGGAAATAGATTTTAGACCGATTACCTCAGATATTTTCCCGTCTAGACGACTGATGGTGGACGCCGAGCGACTATTTGTAAATCGGGCAAAAGTCGACAGTGGGACGATTTGATTTTTACTCGCAATCAGCATCTCTTCGAGAATACTTCGATCGGGGTCGCTTGGCGAGTCATACTCGATGATAATTGGAATCTCTTGATCACCTGTTTCAAAGCGTGAGACCATCAAACCACGCATCGTCCATTCAATGTTGCTTAAAACAGATTGGCTATTTATCCCGAGTCGCGACATGCGTTCACGGTCTAGTTGAACCAGCACTTCATGGTTTAAATTGTTTTCTTTCGACGCCTCGCTGAACTTACTCGACGCTTTGCTGAGTTCGCGAATATCACTCAGGATGTTTTGGACAACCATGCTGTCAGGGCCACTAACTCTAATGCGTGTCCAGTCGCTGCCGTTAGATTTTTTGCTGCGCGACATTTCTTGAGAGAAGTGATATACAATTCGCGCTCGCTGAGGCAAGTTGTTTTTTAGATATGCCATCATCGCGTCTTTATCTTTATTCTTAAGAGGGTGGTCTGGCCATATAAGTATTGAACCGCCAGTGCGAGTGAACCAACAACCTGTTGACAGGTTAGGGAACTTGTCAGCAAAATTTACGCTACCAAGAACCTCTTTTTCAAGTTCTAGCACTTCGAGGTGCCCGTCGTACAAAGAAGTGCCATCAACAAAACTAAAGCGCACTTCAATTTGTCCTTCTTGTTCGCCAGAAGTAGCCATTTCGCGACCAGTCGTAGCAATAGCAGACGACATCAAAATTAGGACGTAAATCGTCACTGCGCGGAAGCGATGGTTAAGCGACCATTTAACTGTTGCGAACAACGGCCGGGTTATAAATTTTGGCAAATGACCTGCTGTAGAGCTTGCTTTGCTTTTGGCGCTGATGAATCGGGCGGCCACGGGCACCATCACAATCGACAACAATAAAGCTGCAAGAAGAGCCACAATAAGTGGCATGCCGATTGCTTCAGCAATAACTTTTTGCTGGCGATTGTCTGTTAAGAAAATTAACGGCAGGAATACAACCACGGTAGTTAAAGTGGCGGTGACAATTGCCAAAACTACTTCTGACGGCCCCGCGCAAATTGAAGTTAATAAGCTCTCACCGGACTCACGTTTCTTAAAGATGCTTTCGACAATAACAACAGAGTTGTCGACTAGCATGCCGATTGAGATAGTGATTCCCATCATCGACATCAGGTTAAGTGTTCCGCCGCTGAAGTATATATACGACAGGGCAATAAGGACCGCAAACGGAATAGAAAGCGTAATCAGTAAGGTGTAGGGCAGACTGCGCAAAAAGAAAAACAGTACTAAACAGGCAATCAAACCGCCAAGTAATGAATCTTTGATTAAAGAAAACACGCTTTCTTTAATCATGTCTCCTTGGTTGAAATAAACATTAAAGTTGAAGCGACCTAATACTGGGTCGTTAGGCAGATCTACTTCTAATACATGCAACAGTCGTTGGCAGACATCAAAGGTATTGGCAGAACTTTCTTTAGCAATATTGATAGATGTCGCGTATTCGCCACCGAAGCGAAACATGAACTCAGGGGCACTGCGTACTTTTACAACGCGGCCAATATCTTTAATGGTAAAACCATCACGTACTGGAAAGTCTTCGATTTCTTCAATCGACTTAAAGCGAGAGTCGACGCGAACAATAGTGCGGCCGTTTGTCGCATCAAGATCGCCTACCGGAGAAGATGAATTGTCACCTTGTAGGCGACGCACCAAATTGCCAATGTCAATGTTGTTTGCGAACACACTTTCTTCGTCGAGCCAAATACGGATAGACAAGGGCTCGATGCCCCAGGATGTTGCGCTAGCGACGCCGTCTACAGCTTCGAGGCGAGGTAGCAAGGCATTGGTTATTAAGTCTTGAGCGACACCACGTTCCATTGCGGGGAACTGGACTCCAGCAAACATGATTGGCGTCGAGCTCATTCCGCGACGCCGAATGTGAATGCGGTCTACTTCTGTCGGAAGTGACGGCCGCGCGCGCTCGATGCGATCGGACACTTCGGCATAAGCCTGATCGATGTCAACATTTCCTGGGAAGCTGATGTTGATTTCGGCTGAGCCTTCTCGCGCTTGAGCATAAATTGATTCAAGGTCTGGGATTGACCGCAGCTCTTTTTCTAATGGCTTGATTATTTTTTGCTCGATTTCTGATGGGTTAGCGTTTCCCCAGGCCGCGCTAACTGAAATTTCTGACGCGCCCAGCCCCTCCGGCACTAAGTCAAGTTGAATACGTTGCGTAGCAATAAAACTCATGCCAAGTAACGCGACGCTTATCATTAACACAGCAATGGGGCGATGAACCAAGGCTAGGAAAAACGCCTGTAGTTTACTTGGATTATCGCTAGGCATTTTCTCTACCGAAGCGTGCCAGAATTGCATACCCGCAAGGGATAACCACAAGTGTAAGAATCGTCGCGCAGATGAGCCCAGACATAACAACTAATGCCATCGGAGTGCGCAACTCAGCACCATCAGCTCCGCCCAGGATAGGAATCCATCCTGTCATTGGCAGCATTCCGAGAACAGTTGTGGTGGTAGTCATCAAAATTGGTCGCAATCGAGCTGAACCGGCTTCAACAATAGCATCATTTAAAGTATTGCCACGTTTGATGTTTTGGTTGATGCGGTCGACTAGGACAATAGCATTGTTTACAACGATACCAGCAAGAATCACAGCGCCAAGTAAAGCGATAACCGAGATGGGGGTGTTGGTTGCTGACATAACCCATATTGCTCCTGCACCAGCCATTGGCACAGTGCAAAGAATCAATAGCGGTTGCAGCAACGACTCAAACTGCGCAGCCATAACCGCATAGACTAAGAAAATAGCCAAAGCCAAAGCGAATGACAAGGATGCCAAGGCATCTTTCATTTCGTCGGCTTGCCCGGCGATGTTAAAGCGCACTCCTTGTGGTGGAGAAATTTGTGATATACGCGCCTGCACAGCATCACGGACGGTACCAAGGCTCACTCCGCTAGTCGATGCGCTTATCACAGCAGCGCGTCTAGAGCGAATATGCCTGATGTCAGATGGACCGTCAGCCATGGTGAATGAAGCAACAGCGCTTAGTGGTAAGGGATGGTCAGCCTCAGGGTTAATAGGAATGTTCTTTAACTGTTCAACTCGGTTAAGGGATAAGGCATCGGCTCGCACGCGAATATCAACTCGTTCGTCACGCCCTGGGAATGTCGAGGCAGTTTCACCCTCAACGGCCATTCGCAAGCTGCTGGAAACTTGGGTGGCAGTTAATCCGTAACGAGCGAGTTTGTCGCGATCAAGATGAATTCGTAATTCAGGATTTCCGCGACGTAATGAAGAACGCAAGTCGTCAAGGCCGGGCACATCTTGCAGTAAAGCGAAGAGTTTCTCAGTTGCTGTTTTTACATCATTTAGGTTTTGCCCGACAACTTCAATTTCTAACGGAGCATTTAGTGCTAAAACAGTAGGGCGTCGCAAGTTGTATCGCGCCAAAGCCGGTTCATTGTCGAGAATACTTCGCACGCTACTAGTAATAGCAGACTCTAATTTATGAGCGTCAGCTACCGTGGTGTCAATGCGGACGCTAAGCTGAGATGTGTGCGGACCGGATTCGTCATTAGCCACTGTTTCGCGGTCAGTGCCAGCGGTCATGGAAGTTTCGAGTACACCGTTGAGAGCTTTGATTTTGCTCTCAAGATTGGTGCTCAGTCGGTCAGTCTCTTTAAGAGTATTTCCTGCAGGGTAAAACAATTCGGCCTGTAGCTCGCCTTGCATTACATCAGGCAATAGTTCGCGACCCATATGTTGAGTTATGGAGAAGCTGTATATTGAGACGAACAAAGCAAACATTAAAATCAACGTCGGGCGCTTGATTGCCCGCTGAAGGACGCGTGGGTAAACTCGATCACATAAGTCAAAGCAAAAGTTAAACACTTTAGCCGGAATGTATAGAACGAGTCGAACACTTTCTAATGCCGCGCCAAGAGTCACTTTGGCGACAAACACTAATGCACCGAACACATCAAACAGTAGACGTGAAAGTAATGTGGTGACAGGCAGGATGCTCAACCATGCAAAAGGCATAAACAGTACAAGCCCGACAAAGCGTGAAACAGCAATGCGTTTTTGCATTTCAACAGGGACCGGATTGAAAGACAATTTGCTTGCCACGTCTGAACTAGGTTTAATCCATTGGTCGTCAAGCCCTGGGACGTAAACACCTAAAATGTATGCTGCAAAGGCACCGGTTGCTATCGCCAAACCAATAAATAATTTATTAGTAGGGAATCCGAGGTTGCGGTGCATGTTCCTGCTACGAATAAATGGCAACAATGCTTCAACCATCTGGGTGACGCGCTGGCGAATCGGCAATATGTCTTCTTTTGAAACATTTATGCGTGCCGCGATTCCAGGAATAAAGAATAGTGCGACAGCCAGAGAAATCAACAATGACGCAACCACGGTAAGCGCCTGATCACCAAAGGTTTGCCCAGCGATGCCTTCAACAAAAATTATTGGAGCGAATACAGCAATAGTTGTAATCGTGGAAGCGACAACCGCGCTTCCTACTTCGCTAACACCGCGGATGGCCGCTTGCTGTGGAGAATCTCCTTCTTCGCGACAACGCGTTATTGACTCCAACACCACGATTGCGTTGTCAACAAGCATTCCGATGCCCAGGGCTAGGCCACCAAGCGACATGATGTTGAGCGAAACGCCGGTGCTGTACATCGCTCCAAAGGTGGCAACAATCGAAATCGGGACTGCCAGCCCAATTACAAAGGTGGTCGCAAAGCGTCGCAAGAAAAAGAAGCAAATCAAAATCGCGAAAATACCGCCAAACAGTGCTGCTGATTTTACTTCACTAATCGCCGATTCAATAAAAACAGATTGGTCGCTTAGAACAGCAAGGCTTATGTCATCATCCAGGTCGTCGATTACTCCTGGAACTCGCTTATTTTGCTGCAGATAGCCAAAAAGCTTATTGCGTACTGTTTTCGCAACGGCAGAAATGTTTGAGCCGGCCTCGCGGTAAACAGCCACTTCGACGGCCTCGCTGCCACTAGAACGCAAAATCATATCGCGATCTTTGCTACCACGAACTACTCTCGCGACATCAGCGAGTTTGATAACAGTAGTACCACGAGTGACAATTGGTAGGTCTTCAATATCGCTCAGGCTTTGAAACTGATTTAGGGTACGAACTACGTATTCAATAGAGCCCTCTTCGAGTTTTCCACCGGGCACATTCAAATTCTCTTGTTGCAAGCGTTGCTGAATTGTCTCGGCTGAGATTTTGTAGTTAGCCAAGAGATGTGGATTTACTAGAACCTGAACTTCGTCTTCAAGCCCACCTTTGATGCGCACAGCAGCAACCCCTGTTACTCCTTCGAGCTGTCGTTCAATTTCTGCTTCTGCAATGTCACGCAGGCGCACCAAATCGTCGCCACCAGACAAAGCCAAGCGAATCACTGGGTCAAGGCTTGGGTCGTAGCGCAGAATTAATGGTTTCTCTGCATTAGCTGGCAAGAAAACGCGGTCGAGCCGCTCGCGCACATCTTGCACGACCATTGGCAGTTCAGTGTTCCAGGTAAACTCCATGTAGATTTCAGAAACTTCTGCTCGTGAAGAAGAGTGAATGTTTACAAGATTGCCAACAGTGGATAGCACGTCTTCGAGACGGTCGGTAACGCGTTCTTCAATATCATCAGGTGCTGCGCCAGGGTAAGCAGTCCGCACCGTAATTGATGGGTAGTTAATTGGTGGCAACAAATCGACAGGCAGTTTGCCAAGCGAAATAAAACCAAAAACCAAAGCTGCCGACACAATCATGCCAACACCTACTGGGCGCAACACCCCGAGCGCTAACAAGCCACCGTTTGAATTAGATTGTGGCATTATTCAGTTACAATCGTTACCGAGTCACCGTCTTTTAGTTTGTCGGCGCCAACAATCACAACGTGCTCGCCTTTAGCGATGGCAGTGCGCTCGTCTATTTCTACTGTTAACTCGCTGCCGAAACCCTGAAAAACTTCTATCTTAAATGCCTTGCTGCCGCGAATTACAAATGCATAACTGTGGTCACCTTCGTTAATTAACGCCCGCTTGTCAAGCATAGTAGCATTAGGGTGGCTGTCGAGAGTCAAATCAATTCGTACTAAAATACCGTTTGGTAGTTGCTCCGTTGGGTTAAGTTTAGCAGTAACTTTAACTGTACCGGTTTCTAAATTAACCGCAGGTGAGATGCGCTCGATTTCTCCACTGATAACGACATTCGGCATGGCGTCAGATGTTGCAGTAAGCTGTTGACCGACACGCAGTGAGCTTAACTCGCGTTGCGGACGATTCATTATGACGCGTGGCGCCGACAAGTCGATTACTTGAAAAACTCGTGTGCCGACACTAGCCATGTCGCCAATAGAGATGTCGCGAATGGTGATAGTGCCATCAATCGGTGAAATTATATTGCATTGGCTTAAGCCTAGTTCCGCAGTTGCTTGTGAAAGCTCTGCAGCTTGCAAAGTGGTTTTAGCAGTCTCTAGAGTTTGCACTCGAGTTTCGAGGTCACGCTGACTTAAAACCGCAGCTTTACCGTTATCTCCGACTAGTCGTTTGTCACGGTCATATTCACGCTGTGCCTGAGCCAAAGCGATTTGTGCTTCGGACACTTTTACCATAGCTTCCTTCACACTTAATCGTGCTTGCGCGTCACGTAATCTAGCAAGCAACTGGCCTGCTTTGACGCTGTCGCCTTCTTCGACAAGAATTTCAACAACCGGCTCAGATTTTTCAGGCATGATGTCAACCATGTCTAGAGACTCGACGTTAGCAGTAACTTCAAGTAGGTTGACAGCGGTGCCGCTTCCTACTTCGAGAGCGCGAACTAACTTAGCTTTTTCAGCAAGAGTTGTTGCGGCGTTTGTTTCAGTATCTAGACGTGGAGTGTCAGTATCAGGAGAGGCGGGGCGCGAGCAAGCCACAAGGGCTAGCGTCAACAAACAAGTTTTAGGCGGTGAGAGGTACATGTCAATTAATTGGCACTGATATTATGAGAACAACCGGCAAATACGCCACCCTGAAATGGAATCTTGTTGTCACTCAAACTCAGCATACCTAACCTACGCTGAAGCACTGAAGGTGTTAGCCAAGCATTGCTCGGCAATTCAGCCTAACGCCGAGACGGTTGCTCTTCCTCAAACTGCTAACCGAGTATTAGCTAGCGACATTTTCTTAGATCGTGATGAGCCACCAGTCGCCCGATCAGCAATGGACGGCTATGCTGTGATGGCTACTGACAAAACCAAGCCCCGCGAGGTTATTTCAGTTAATTACGCTGGCGATATCGGTCAGCTTGATTTGCAAATCGGCCAGGCAGTGAAGGTGATGACAGGTGCTTCAGTGCCGCTAAACGCTGACGCAGTAGTGATGGTTGAACATTGTCGAGTTGATGGCAGCACATTAACCATCGACAAGTTGCCGTCCAAATCGAACATTCGTCAAATCGGTGAAATCGCGGCCCAAGGAGACTTAGCAGTTGCCCGTGGGCAGAGGATTGCCGCCGGCGAGATTGCAACGATTGCAAGTTGCGGAGTATCTGAGGTGAGTGTTTTTACTAGGCCACGCGTGGCAATCCTTAGCACCGGCGATGAAATAGTCAGTCACGAAGGCGAATTGCTGCCTCATCAAACACGCGACTCGAATCGCCTGATGCTTGCCCAGCAGGTATCCGACTTCGGAGCGACTGTTGTGTCGAGCGAACATGTCGCTGACAATTTGCCGGCGCTATCTAAGGCCTTAGACGAGGCCTTGCGTAATAGCGATATCGTAATTACTATCGGTGGTGTATCGATGGGCGATAAAGACTATTTGCCGCAAGTGTTTAGCGAGTCTAAAGTCGAGAAGTTGTTCCATAAAGTCGCCATGCGTCCTGGCAAACCGATATGGGTGGGGCAGCGTC
>Ga0257121_1001429_pt1 | contig 17991 bp, 11 predicted proteins | sample SI106_100metaG_FD_190180 | JGI IMG/M metagenome (GOLD analysis project Ga0257121, IMG submission 190180) | Marine microbial communities from Saanich Inlet, British Columbia, Canada - SI106_100 | ecosystem: Environmental > Aquatic > Marine > Inlet | place: Canada: British Columbia | collected... | reverse complement strand
CAAACTGATGCCTTTTTTCTATTTTAAGACCTAACATTACCTCTAACTTTCGGAATTGGTGGGATTGGAATCCAGAAGCAGGAGAAAGGTGATCACGGAAATCTAAGAAATCTAAAGAAGTCATTGTTTCTAAGATATCCAATTGACCTACTAGTGTAGTCATAATTTTATTTACCCTATCCATTCTTCTTACAACTACACCAACAGAAGATTCATCAATTTTATCCTCTTTAAATAAATCCATTATTGACTCTATTTCATGTAAGATTTGTTTGAACCACAATTCATAGGTTTGGTGGATAATAATAAAAAGCATTTCCTCATGAGCAGCTTTTCCTTCTTTATCACTTATTAGATGTTGGGCGTCCAAAACCTTATCCAGCTGTAAGTAATTTATATAGTGAACTGATGATGTTTTTTTTGACATGTATTAAAATTTATTAATGCAGTAAAAGTAAGAAATATGATTTAAAAAATACTAATAGAAATAGCTAAAAACAAATAAAGAAGTATACTTAATGACTCTATCCAAAATGAAAAGAAAAAACCGGACTTCTTTTCATCTGATTTACTGATAAAAATTGACGAAACAGCACATGATAAAATAATTGCAATTAAAAATTCAATACTCAATTTATTGTTCCAGAATTGAAATATAGAAATAATGATTACTAAAAATAAACTGATAAAAGAAATTATTTTTGATTTTAGAATTCCAAAAATAATTGGAATAGTTTTTAATTTTATATTGTCATATTTAATATCTCTAATATCAAAAGGAATAGTAATAGCAAATACAAAAAGGAAACGAGATGATAGATGAAAAATGATATTTGGATTTATTGCAATATTGTATTCAGAAATTAATAAAAGCATGCTACTGATGGTCCAAGTAAGGGTAATTATAAATATTTTACAAAATGGGATTTTTCTCAGTCCGAGAGGATATAAAATGGATATAATTCCAGAAATAAAAATGAGAATTTGAGTGTTTGTATTGAATTGAAAAAAATGATATAAACTTCCGAGAGTCCCCATAACAATCAGAATATAAACTAGAGGTAAATTGTTTAAAGTCCACTCTTTTCTTTCATGTTTTATTCCTTTTTTTATTCTAACAATTCGTTGGAAATTATAAGTAAGAATTGTTGCGAAAAATACAAATAGACTAATTTGATACTTAGAAGAGTGAAATAGTAATTCAGAACTTAATGTTAGAGAAGAAACACAAAAAGCGACAAAAATATTTGTATTAATAAGAAAATGAAAAAGAGATTTAATTCCATTCATTTTTCAAAAGTATGATTTTTTATTAACAATTGAATTTATTATAATTGCAATGCTTAATTTTGACCACTTAAAATTTAATACATAATAATGAATAATTTTTCGGATAGACACAATGGACCAAAGCAATCAGATGTAGAGCAAATGCTTTCTGAGATTGGAGTTAAATCAGTTAATGATTTAATAAATCAAACTATTCCATCTTCTATTAGATTAGATAAGGACTTGGATCTGCCAAATGCACTGAGCGAAAGCCGCTTCTTAGAACACATGCATGCTCTTGCCAAAAAGAATAAGAATTACCGTTCTTATATAGGAATGGGATATTTCAATACTATTCTTCCTTCTGTTATACAGAGGAATATTTTAGAAAATCCGGGATGGTACACAGCTTATACTCCTTATCAATCAGAAATTTCTCAAGGTAGATTAGAGGCTTTGTTAAATTTTCAGACTATGATTTGTGATTTAACAGGGATGGAAATAGCAAATTCCTCTTTGTTAGATGAAGGAACTGCTGCTGCCGAATCTATGTGTATGTTATTAAATACTATGAGTAGAGCAAAAAAGAAAACAGGATCTAATAAGTTTTTTGTTTCAGAACTTTGTTATCCTCAAACTATTGATGTATTAAAAACAAGAGCGGAACCTTTAGGTATCGACCTTATTATTGGAGACTATAAAACAGTAGAACTTACTGAAGAATTTTTCGGAATTTTAGTTCAATTTCCAGGAAAATATGGTGAGGTATTGAATTATTCCGACATTATAAGTAATGCAAAAAAACTAGATATTGGAGTCGCTGTTGCTGCTGACTTATTGAGTTTATCTATATTAACTCCTCCAGGAGAGTGGGGAGCAGATGTAGTTATTGGGACTTCTCAAAGATTCGGAATACCAATGGGATACGGAGGCCCTCATGCGGCTTATTTTGCAACAAAAGAAAAATATAAAAGAAATATTCCAGGTCGTATTATTGGAGTTACAAAAGATGCGGATGGAAATAGATCTCTCAGAATGGCACTTCAAACTAGAGAACAACATATTAAAAGAGAAAAAGCTACTTCCAATATTTGTACAGCGCAGGTATTGTTAGCTGTAATGTCTTCTATGTATGGGGTGTATCATGGTCCAAAAGGACTGAAAGATATTGGTAAGAAAATTCACTCTCTCACTTCAAAACTTTCAGAAGGACTCATTCAATTAGGATATCATCAACTCAACAAAACTTATTTTGATACGATATTGGTAAAGGTTGGAAATGTGTCTATGGAAAACATCAACACTTATGCAGAAGATGCAAAAATCAATTTTAATTACATTGATGAAAAAACGCTTTCTATTAGTGTAGATGAAAAAGATGATTTAAGCAATATTAACGATATTTTAGAAGTGTTTGCTAAAAGTTGTAATCACTCTGATTCCAGAAATTTAATTGAGGAAGTTTTGGCAGGAAATTATGATGAGGCGTACAACAAAATTCCTGAAAATTTATATCGAAAATCAGAATATTTGCAAGAAGAGATCTTCAATAAATACCATTCTGAAACAGAAATGATGAGATACATAAAAAGATTAGAAAATAAGGATTTATCCCTAACTCACTCAATGATTTCATTAGGTAGTTGTACTATGAAATTAAATGCAGCTTCAGAGCTTTTGCCATTAAGTTGGACCGAACTAGGAAATATCCATCCTTTTGTCCCTTCTCATCAGGCTAGAGGATACCATATTATGTTCCATGAACTAGAAGAAATGCTATGTGAAATTACAGGTTTTGATGCTATGAGTTTACAGCCTAATTCTGGAGCTCAGGGTGAATACGCGGGACTTATGGTAATTAGAGAATATCATAAAAGTAGAGGTGATATCCACAGAAATATTTGTTTGATTCCTTCTTCTGCTCATGGTACAAATCCTGCTTCTGCAGTACTTGCAGGGATGAAGGTAGTTGTAACTCCTTGTGATAAAAATGGAAACATTGATGTTGAAGCTTTAAAAGAAAAAGTTCTAGAACATTCTGAAAATATTTCTTGTTTAATGATTACTTACCCCTCAACTCATGGAGTTTTTGAGGAGAGTGTAATGGAGATAACAAATATCATTCATGAAAATGGAGGTCAGGTTTATATGGATGGAGCAAACATGAATGCTCAAGTAGGGTTAACAAATCCTGCTAAAATTGGTGCGGATGTTTGTCATTTAAATTTACACAAAACTTTTGCAATACCTCATGGAGGTGGAGGTCCTGGAATGGGACCTATTGGCGTAGCAGAACATCTTCAAGAATTTTTACCATCAAATCCTATTGTAAATATGGGAGGTGAAAATGCTATTCATTCTATTTCATCTGCTCCTTGGGGGTCATCACTTGTACTCACTATTTCCTATGCCTATATTAAAATGTTGGGAGCTGAAGGAATGAAAAAAGCTACTGAAATAGCGATTCTGAATGCTAATTATTTAAAAGTAAAATTGGAAAAAGATTATTCTATTCTATATACTTCAGAAAGTGGGAGAGTAGCTCATGAGATGATTGTAGATTTCAGAGAATATAAAAGTGGAGGTGTTGAGGTTAGCGATATTGCAAAAAGATTAATGGATTATGGATTTCATGCTCCTACGGTTTCTTTTCCGGTTGTGGGCACTTTAATGATTGAGCCTACCGAAAGTGAATCTTTATCAGAATTGGATAGATTTATAGAAACTATGAGTTCTATAAAGCAAGAAATAAATGAAGTGGTAGATGGAAAGGTGGATTCTATTGATAATGTATTGAAGAATGCTCCACATACTATGCAATCGGTTGTAAATTCGGATTGGACTAAACCTTATAGTAGAGAGAAAGCGGTTTTCCCTTTGGATTTTGTGAAAAGGAATAAATTTTGGCCTTCTGTAAGGAGGGTAGATGATGCTTTTGGAGATAGAAATTTACAATGTACTTGTGCTCCTGTTTCTGACTATGTTGAATAGATAAGATTTAGATACTCATAGCTTTACTAACTACAAAATTATACTTATATTTGCGGACTAATTTAAAAAAAACCAAAAAAATTAATCATGAAAAAAATTTATTTATCAATTTGTGCAATTGTGGTAGCTGCTACTTCTTTTGCTCAACAAAGTAGGATTGCTACTGAAAATTTTGTGGAACCAACAAAGCAAATTTCAAATGTGAATCCACAAATTTATTCAGCAGCTACGGCTCCTGCAACTATTATTTGGCAAAATGAATGTGATAATGCTGCTGATTGGACATTTTCAAATTCGTCTATTCCTCCTTTGGATTGGCATATTGAAATGGGAGGAGATGCTTCTATTCCTGCAAATTCAAACGGACCAACAGGATTCACAACTGTTTCCAATGGATATTTATTTATCGATTCAGATGGAACAGGTGGCGGAGATAATGATGGTACTCCTGTTGAATGTACAGCGACCTCCCCTATGATTGATTTAACAGGATGGCCATATGTTCAACTTACATTTTCTCATAATTATAGATGGTGGCAAGACACAAGAGCGGTAAGAGTTTCTGCAGACGGAGGAGCTAATTGGACTCAATATGATATTACTTCATTAGTAGGAGGTAATGTTGCAGACGGATATCCAAATGATCAAAATTCAAATAATCCACAAAATGAGACTATTAATATTTCAGCATTAGCTGGAGATCAAGATTCTGTAATGGTTGAATTTTATTATTTTGATAATGATATTTGGGCATGGTACTGGGCTGTTGATGATGTGGCTATTTCTGAAATTCCTGATAACTCAATGCAAATTTCGGATGGTGTACAAGGTGGATGGTGGCAAACCTATCTAACTGCTGGTGGAGATGGATATGATTACACTTTCAAACCTCAAAGTCAGTTAGCTGATAACCCATACGCATTTGAAGCGGTATTAAGAAACTCAGGACTTGCTCCTCAAAACACAACATTAAATGTTGAGGTGAGAGATGGTTCAGGTTCAGTTGTTTTCTCTGATGTATCTAATACTTTATTATTGGATTTAAGCTTCCCTCAAGATACTTTTGTAATCAATAGTACATTTGCTCCTTCATCTAATGGAGTGTATGAAATTATTATGTGGGGTACAGGAGATTCTGTTGTTACAGATTCAACAGTGCTTTTTACTATGGTAACTGATTATGAATATGGTAGAGATTTTAATCAAGCAAATGGTTCTTGGAGAGTTGGTAGAACTTGTGGTGGAATGGTTTTAGCTGTAAAATATGATATTTATGCAAATGAAACTTTATACGCTATACAAGCACATATTGATGATCAGTCTGTTGTAGGAACATCTGTTGTCGCTCAAATTTATGAAGATGATCCACAAGGAGATCCTATTTATATTACACAAACTGATGATGTAACGATTACACCTGCTCATCTTGGAAATTGGATTACAATTCCTTTTGACGGAGGTGAATCTTTAATTGCTGGTGGTGCTGGTTTTTATGCTGCTGTTTCAGGATATGCTAGTCCAGTAGATACATTTAATGTAAGTGTTTCTGGTGAGTCTCAAGGAGGTGCGAAAATTCAAGATAATGGATGTGATATTGGCTCTCAAGGTTTTGGTTTCTGGTATTCAATTGCTTCAACTCCTATGATTAGAATGAGTTTTGACCCTGCTTCTGTAGGTTTGGAAGATAATATCTTGGAAGGAGATTTTAATGTTTATCCTAATCCAAATAATGGAATATTTACTGTTGAATTTAACAATGTAAAATCTGATGATTATTTATTAACTATTAATAATGTATTGGGCCAAACTGTATATACTTCTTCTGTAACATCAAACGGATTAAATTCAGAAACTATTGATTTATCTGATTTTGATAAAGGGATTTATATATTAGAAATAAGTAATTCAAATTCTACAATCTCTGAAAAGATTATTGTAGAGTAATATTTTTGAAATACAACATTAAAAACCCGGTTTATACCGGGTTTTTTTATGCCATTTTTTTTTAGTAAGTTAGCAGACTAAATAAATTAAAATTAAAACAATGAAAAAACTTTACACAATTGCTTCATTTATGATGATTGCAGCAATTTCATTTTCACAAATCTCTGATAATGAATTTCCTGCTCCAACAGAAGTAAGCTCAAAAATATTAAAATCACGACAAATCCTTTTTGATATTGCAGAAAAGGCGGTTCCTTTTTGGTCGGAAGATTTTGCAAATGGTATTCCAACAACATGGAATAATGGATCAACTCCAACTCCTCCAGTAATTTCAGCTCCATGGGTATATAGAGGACCAAATACAAACCCAAATACCAGTGTAGGTAGTCAAGGAGCTTATGCAGGTTCACAAGGACCTATTGCGTCTCCTACCGCTTCTAATGGGTATGTAATTTTTGACTCTGATTATTACGATAATGGAGGTACTGCTGGAAATTTTGGAGCAGGTCAATATCCTTGTAATAGTATAACAGGTGGTGCTCCAACTGGTCATATTGGTACTTTAACAACAGATGCAATTGATTGTTCAATGTACCCAGATATTTCTATCATGTTTAATTCTTTTTATAGAGAATATACAGGGATTGCTAAAATCGCCTTTAGTATTGATGGTGGAGTAACATTTACCGATACAATGGAGGTTCATCCAGATATTGAAGTGAATGAGGTAACAGCAAATGATTACCAGGTAATGATAAGAATGCCTTTAAATATTACAGGAAATACAGACGTAAGAATTCAATTTATTTATGATGGAACAATCCTTTATAATTCCGTCTATAATGGATATTACTTCTGGCAAATTGATGATATTGAGTTAATTGAAACTCCTGCTCATTTAATTACTATGTCAGATGAGACATTTGGTGGATGGTGGGTTGGTTATCAATCAACAGGTGATTTAGGTATCGATTTTACATTTAACCCAATAAAACAAGCTCAATCTAATCCATACAGATTTGAAACTGTAATCACAAATAATGGATCAAACTCACAAAGTAATGTTACATTACATGTAGATGTGACTGAGTCTGGATCATCTGTTTTTACTGGATACTCTTCACCAATGACTCTTGATGTTATGAGTACAGATACTTTGGTTTCATCTACTAATTTTTCTCCATCTAATATGGGTTATCATCAAATAGACTTTTGGGCAACTTCAGATTCTTTTCCTTCAACAGATACTATCGGAAGAGGAACAATTGTAACAGATTCTGTTTATGCTGTTGACTTTGATTGGGATACTGATGGAGCAAATGCTGGAAATGGTTACTACTTAGGAAGGTCATGTGGTGGACAATCTTTAGGTAATGCTTTTGATATGTATGCTGACGATACAGCAACTTCAATTTCTTTTCATGTAAATGATCAATCGGTTGCTGGAGCTGAATTATATGTAAAATTATATGAAATAGATGCATCAATTACTCCTTACTCACCAATTTATTTAGAAGAATCAGATGCTTATGTGTTAACACAAAATGATATTGACTCTTGGGTAACTATTAAATTATCAGATCCTGTAAATGTTTTTGCTGGAATTACTTATGTGGCGGTAGTTCAGGGAGTTGCTAATCCGATAGATACTTCTTTAATTAGTTCTTCAAGTAACGATAATACTCTAAGCTTTATACAAGATAATGGTTGTGACATTGGTTCCGGTGGATTTGGTTACTGGTATTCTGCTTCAAAGCCACTAATGATTAGACTTAATTTAGGGAGACTTCCAGCTCCATCAGCAATTAATGAACCTATTTTTAATGGGCAATTAACGGTTTCTCCTAATCCAAGTACAGGAATATTTAAATTGGATTTAGTAGAAGTTAATTCTGGGGAATATACAATTAGAATTTCTAATGTAATAGGAGAGGAAGTATATTCTGAAACTAGAGATGTTAACTTTACATCTTCAACTCAAATTGATTTATCTGATTTAAGTAAAGGAGTTTATTTATTGAATGTAAATAATTCTGAATCTTCAATCAGTAGAAAAATTATTATAGAATAAAACAATATCTATATAGAATAAAAAAGCCCAACATGTTGGGTTTTTTTTATGTCAAATTTTTTAATTAAGTTTGTTCACTAATATTAAAATTAAAAGTCATGAAAAAAATTCTACTATTTTTATTTACTGTTTTTTCTGTTACACTATTTGCTCAGGAAAATATAACAGATGCAGTTAATACATCAAAAGTAAAAAAGAAAACTACTCATTCCACTAAAAGTGCGGTTGTTATTTGGGAAGAAGATTTTGGAGGGGGTTTTCCTGCAGGATGGAGTACTTACACAGCAAATACTGGAGCTGGAAACAATGGAACCCCATCTGCTGGTAATACAGCGGAATCTCCATGGAAACATTCAATGGTTGGTAGTTGGGGATATTGGAATTCTGTAGGTACAAATGCAAGCGGAAACCCTACTGCAGCCGCAGATGCAATTAATTCTACCACCGCTGCAAATGGATTTCTTATCTCAGATATTGATTCTGCAAATCATTGGAATGGTAATTCAGGAAGTTCTTCTGGATCAACATATCATTATATTGAATCATACTTTACAACTTCTGCTATCGATTTAACAGGATGGCCTAATGTAAGTTTAGAGTTTGAACACAATTTCAGATTTAATAATAGTGTTAATTTAGTGGTTTCAGTGAGTTCAGATAGTATAAATTGGATGGACTATAATGTGCAAGGAAATGCTACAAATAACCAAGAATCTGCAGACCCTGAATTTTTGAGTTTAAATATTTCTACTGTTGGGGGTAATCAACCTTCTGTGTATGTAAGAGTGGGTTGGACTGCAAGGGTTTATTATTGGATGATTGACGATATGAAAATTGTAGAAACTCCCGACCACAGATTGTCACTTTCGGAAGCAGAATATGGAGGATGGAACACAACTCCTACTACTGATGGTTTTGGTATGGAATACACTTTTCATCCTATGAAACAAGCGATTGCAAATCCTTATAATTTTGAAGGTATTGTTGCTAATTTAGGGGCATTGCCTCAAAACACTAAAATAAATGTTGATGTTTCGGATAATACGGGTAGTTCAGTATTTAATACTACAAGTATTGATGTGTTGTTAAATCCGCAGGATACCAATGTTTTTGTTGGGACAAATAAATTCACTCCTTCAAGTACAGGACTTTACACCTTTAAAACTTGGGCATCATCAGCCGATACTATTTCTGATACAATTACAAAAAGTTCTGTTGTTACCGATAATGTTTATGGAAGAGACAATGGTTCAGATGATTCAGAATATGGATTAGGTCGATCGTGTGGAGGGATGGTTATTGGAGCATATTATGATATTTATGACAATGATGAATTAAGTTCTATTTCAGTATTTATAAAAGATAATTCTGTAGCAGGAGCTGATGTTTTTGCTATGTTATATGAAATTGATGCGAATAATGAAAAAGTATATTTAACCCAATCTGAAGACTATACTTTACAATCTTCAGATATAGGAAATTGGGTAACAATTCCTTTTGATGATACAGAAACATTATGGTCCGGAATAACATATATGGCTGCTGTTGGAGGATATGCGAGCCCTGTTGATACATCTGTAGTTGGGATGTCACAGTACACATATGCAACTACATGCTATATCCAAAAGAATGGATGTTTAACAGGTACTCAATCTTTTGGTAGTTGGTATTGGACTTCAAGAGTTCCTATGATTCGAATGAATTTCTTTGTAGTTTCATCTATTGAAGAGAATGTATTTGATGGACAATTATCTGTTTATCCAAACCCTTCAAAAGGAGTGTTTACTTTGGAGATGTTTAATGTAAATTCTGAGAAATATACAATTACTGTTTCCAATGTATTAGGAAAAATTATTTACAATTCTACAGATGAAATTAATTCAACATTTAAAAAAGAAATTGATTTGAGTGCATTCTCCAAAGGAGTTTATATGATTAGGGTTGAGAATTCTAATTCTTCAATCACCAAAAGATTAATAATTGAATAATTTTTATAAGATATCATAAAACTAAAAAAACCTACTTTAAAAGTAGGTTTTTTTGTTAATGTTGGAATGTAATTAACAGATGTGCAAAAAAGTTCCAAAATGTAATGAAAAAGATAGCCAGCATTTTGGAAGGGTAAAAATTGATATTCAATTTATTGATACCAATCCAAACAATTCCATTATAAATAAAAAGTGAAACCAAAGAAATTGCCATAAACCAATAAAATTCAGTAGTAACTTCAGGGTTATTACTTTGATATGTAAAATGTCTGTTTAGGCAGAAATTAGAAACAGCAGCTACTCCAAACCCAAGAGAGTTGGAGAGGTATTTATTAAACATTAATCTCTCTTTACAGATATAGGTAATGCTAAAATCAAGTATCATGCCTGATAATCCTACTGCCAGAAATTTTATAAATTTAATTATTGTTATCATAAAGTAATATTTCTCATAATGCGTAGCAAAAATAACTTCTTTAATTTTAAATACTATGCTTAGCATAATAATTAAATAAAAAAAACCTCCACATTGCTGTAGAGGTTTCTGTGGTACCACCAGGATTCGAACCAGGGACACATGGATTTTCAGTCCATTGCTCTACCAACTGAGCTATGGTACCAACTTCAAAAGGTTTGCAAATTTAATTGTTTTTTTTATTTAGAGAAATATTTTCATACTATATATATAAGAAATAAAACATTTGTAATTTTGACAAAATATTTTTATCAATGAATTTAGTAATTGACATAGGAAATACTCTAGTAAAGTATGCTGTTTTCAAAAATAATGAGGTATTTATTATTAAAAGATCTGATGATTTTGATGGAAGATTAGTAGATAAATTATTGAAAAATAATGATATTCAAAAAATTATTGTCTCTTCTGTCCGCGAGAAAGTTACAATAAATTCTGAAATTCATACTGTTTATTTGTCTGAAAAAACAAATATTCCTATTACTCTAAAATACAAAACTCCTAACACATTAGGTAAAGATAGATTAGCGGGAGTTGTAGCGGCAGCTGTTTTATATCCAAATAAAAATGTATTGGTTATTGATGCGGGAAGCTGCATAACAATGGACTATATTGACAAAAATAAAGTTTATTTTGGAGGAAGAATTTCTCCCGGAATAGAAATGAGGTACAATTCTTTGAAAAAATTCACTAAAAACTTACCAAAATTAACGATAAATACATCATTTAATTTAATTGGAAATGATACTAATTCCTCCATAGTTTCAGGGGTGCAATCGGGGATTTTGGCAGAGGTTGAGACAATAATTACTGATTTAAGAAAAGAAAATGAAAGTTTATTCGTTGTAGTGACAGGTGGAGATACAATTTTCTTTGAAAACGCCTTAAAAAATAGCATATTTGCAGACCCATTTTTAGTGCTGAAAGGCTTAAATGAAATATTAAAATATAATGATTAAAATTAAATTTTCCATCTTATTATTGTTTTCAATAATTACATCCTCAACTTTCTCTCAAATTTCCACATGTTCTCCATATTCCAGATATGGATTGGGAATTTTAAACGATAACACCCTTGCTTTTCAATCAGCGCTGGGAGGTTCTTCAGTTGCTTTATACAATTCTGATTTTATAAATTCTTCAAATCCGGCTACTTATTCAGCTTTTAAAGCAAAATCTTTTTTGTTTTCCACTGGTTTATCGCATTTAACTACACAAATGAAAACCACTGATCTAACACAAATAACCAATAATTCATCTTTTAGTCATATTACTTTAGGATTCCCTTTATCTAAATCAATTTTTGTGAGTTCTGGTTTTTTACCATATAGTAATATAGGATATGTTTTAGAAGATTCGGAAACCATTGAAGGGATTGGAGGTATTGATTATAACTACACTGGAGATGGTGGAATTAGTAATTTTTATATTGGGACTTCATTAAAATTACATAAAAATCTTTCTGTTGGAGTTAATGCGGCTTATTTGTTTGGAGGATTGAATAGGGATAAGGAGTTGTTATTTAATGATGAATCTATTTTTAATGTGAATTCTTTAAATAGAATTAACTTAAAAGGATATTTTTATCAATTTGGATTATTATTTAATAGGGATTTAACTGAAAACCATCATTTCACTTTTGGGATAAGTGCTAATAACAATTCTGAAATTAGTGCAAAAAGAACGATTCTTTCCAGAACATTCGAATTAAACAGTACGCAACCATATAAAGATACAGTTCAAAATAGTGTTGAGTGGGGAACAATGATTTTACCACAGCAAATTTCTGCAGGATTTACTTTTGCAGCATCAGATAAATGGTTAGTAGTTGGGAATTACTCTACTCAAAATTGGTCCGATTACAGATTGTTTGAAGAAACTGACCTTTTGGAAAATAGCATGAAAATTTCAGGAGGATTGCAATATGTTCCAAATAGTAAATCAGTAAATAGTTATTGGAAAAGAGTAAATTACAGAATGGGAACTTCTTATAATAAATCTTATTTACAACTAAGGGGTAATCAGTTAGAAGAAAAAACAATTAGTTTCGGATTAGGATTGCCAGTTAAAAAGAGTAGAACAAATTATGATTTGTCAATTGAAATGGGTGAAAAAGGTACAATAAATGATAATCTAATAAAAGAACAATTTATCCGTTTTAATTTAGGAGTTACTTTTGATGGAATATGGTTTGTAAAAAGAAAATATGATTAATAACAAGAATAAAAAAATGAGAAGAACAATATTAATACTTTTAGTTTCAGTAATTACACAAGGGGCTTATGCTCAAATTAATTATGGAACAGATAGTGCAACATGTGTTACAAAATATCAGATTTACAGAAATGATTATAAAAACAAAAATTATGAGGAGGCTCTAAAAAATTGGAGATGGGTTTTTTATAATTGCCCTCAGTTTAATGAAAATATTTTTTCCAATGCTCCAAAGATAATTTATCATCAAATAAAGAAAAATGATAATAATAAATCAGCTTATATAGATACATTGATGATGGTGTACGATCAGAGAATTCAGTATTTTGGGAGAGAATCTTTGGTTTTAGGGAAGAAGGGAATTGATTTATTAAAATACAACAGTTCAAAATATGAAGAGGCCTATGAAATGTTAAGAAAATCGGTAGAGAGTTTAGGAAATTCATCTTCACCAACAGCTATTGTTTCTTATTTTAAATCCATTACTGTAATGGAGAAAAAAACAGATCAATTTGAAAAACAGGATGTGTTAAATGCCTATGTTTTCCTTGTAGATGTTATTGATTATAACCTATTAAATAATCAGAAATATGAAAAGAATTACAAGATTGCTTTAACCAATGTTGAGAATATGTTTGAGCCTTATGCAAGTTGTGAGGATTTAATAAATGTGTTTCAATCTAAATTTGAAGAAGGAAAAGAAGATGTAAATTTTTTGAGAAAGATAACTCTATTACTTTCCAAAAAACATTGTACAGATAATGAGTTATATTTTTCGGCAGCAACTTTAATGCATCAGTTAGAACCATCAGCTTCTTCAGCGTACGAAATGGGGAATATGAATGTTGTTAAAAAGAATTATTCTGTTGCGACAGATTATTTTAATCAAGCAATAAAATTGGAAGAGGACAATGAAAATAAGTCTCAATATTATTTGCAACTATCTTATGCTTATCAGATGAATGGTTCGTACTCTTCTGCCAGAAGTGCTGCAAATAGCGCCGCATCATTAAGACCAAATTGGGGAGAACCATATTTGAGAATTGGAGATATTTATATCTCATCTGCAAGTAGTTGTGGAGATGGTTTTGATAGAGCAACCGTGTATTGGGTAGCGGTGGACGCTTTTATGAAAGCGAAAAGTGTTGATGAAGTGATGAGAGAGAAAGCAAATAAAAGAGTTTCAACATATTCAAAATATTTCCCTACAAAGGAAAATTGTTTCTTTAATGATTTACAATCGGGAGATAGTTATAAGGTGAAATGCTGGATTAACACTTCTACTAGAGTGAGAACTAGCGATTAATTTTTGAGAAAATTTCACTGTTATATTATTTTCATTTTATTGTTTTCGTGCAATAATGACGAAAAAGTAACTGAAAATTTTATTAATTCCGATACTCTTCCTGTTGAGGAAATGTTAAATTCTACCATTATTTATACTGAAAATGGAGATGTGAGAGTTAAAATTGTTTCTTCCAAAATGACAAGGTATATAAAACCAGAAAATATTATTACATTTTCTGAAGGGGTGAAGGTGGATTTTTATACAGATTCTACAAATAAAAAATCGGTATTAACTTCTCAGAATGCTTCTGTAAACAATAAAACTCACATTATGACTGCAACAGATAATGTAAAATTATTGAGTTATGATAATAAGGAACTATTGACAGAGGAATTAATTTGGGATCAGAAAAATAATTTAATTTATACTGAACGAGAAGTTAAAATTACAACTGAAGATGAAGTTATTTATGGAGTTGGGTTTAGTTCTACTCCTGATTTTACAGAATATGAAATCAAAAAGGCGAAAGGTAGTTTTAATTTAAAAAAAGATTAGTAAATTTATCCAATGTTAGTAAGCTTGGTTATTATTACATTATTGTTTTCTGCATTTTTTTCAGGAATTGAAATTGCATTTATTTCTTCTAATAAATTAAAATTAGAAATTGATAAAGATTCTGATTCATTTTTCTCTAAAACAATATCTATTTTCTCTGAAAACGAATCAAATTTTATTGCTACAATGCTTGTAGGAAACAATATATCATTGGTGATATTTAGTATTTCAATTTCAGAATTATTACAACCATTTATTTTACAATTTACCTCATCAGATATTGTATTAATTCTTATTCAGACAATAATTGCAACAATAATTGTACTTGTAACAGCCGAATTTATTCCAAAAACAATTTTTCGTATGAATCCTAATTACATGTTAAAGTTGTTTTCCTTGCCATTACTTTTATTTTACTATTTATTATACCCTGTAGTTTTTGTAATGATTTCAATTTCAGAATTTTTTCTGAGATATGTTTTTGGGTTGAAATTACTACAAGTAAAGCAAACTTTTAGTAAAATAGATTTGGATGAATATTTGGAAAATATTACTATCGATAATGAAAATGAAGATGCATCCAGTGAGGTTGAAATGTTGCAAAATGCTTTGGAACTTTCCAACATAAAAGTAAGGGAATGTATGGTTCCCCGTACAGAAGTATTTGCAGTAAATATGAAAGTTTCTATTGATGGGTTAAAACAAGTTTTTATTGATACCAAATTTTCCAAATTACCAATATTTAAAGAAAATATAGATAACATAATTGGTTATGTCCATTCATCAGATTTATTTAAAAACCCTTCAACTATAAAATCTGTGATGTTGCCAGTGCCCATTGTCCCTGAAAGTATGCCAGCAAATGAACTTTTAAATACTTTTATTAGTAAAAATAAAGGAATTGCAATTGTTGTAGATGAGTTTGGAGGGACTTCAGGATTAGTAACTATTGAAGATGTTACTGAAGAAATTGTTGGGGAAATTGTTGACGAACATGATAAAGAGGAGGTTTTAGATAAGAAAATAAACGGGACTGAATTTTTATTTTCTGCCAGAATGGAAGTTGACTTAATAAATGATAAATATAATTTGGACTTACCAAAGTCAGAAGAATATGAAACAATTGCAGGATTAATACTCTCATTACATGAAGAAATTCCGAAAGTTGGAGAGAAAATAGAAATCCAAAATATTACCCTTATTATTGAAAATGTAGATGAGAAAAGTATAAAATCTGTACGATTATTGACCAAATAATCAGCATTTAAACAATTTTTATAACTCAAATAACAATTGTATATTCGCAGACTAAAATTAAACAGAAAACGAAATGGCAATATTACAGAAAATTAGAGATAAGACAATTGTCACATTATTAGTGATTGGATTAGGGATGGTTGGTTTTTTATTCTTTGGTTCCGATTCGGACATAGTAGGAATGATTTCAGGAGAAGATGAATCACGATTTATTGGAGAAATTTACGGTGAAGGAGTTGAATATAACAGCTTTAACGAAACATATAATATTGTAAAATCTAACTTGAAACAACAAGGATCAACTGATGATGAACAAATATTAGATCAAGCTTGGCAATCTTTTATCAATGAGCAAATAGTAAAAAGTAAATGTGAAGAATTAGGGATTATAGTAACTGATGATGAGGTATACGAACTACAAACTGGAAAAAATGTTTCCTCTCAAATTACTGGTATTCCTTTTTTCCAGAACGACACAACAAAACAATTTGATCCTCAGTTGGTAAAAGATTATTTACAAAGTTTGGAAAATGATGAAACAGGTGATGCTACAAAACAATGGGCTGGAATTGAAGAAGGTTTAAGAAAAGAAAGGTTAAGCAAAAAATACCAAGTTTTAATAGAACAAGGGTTTTATGCTACAAAGCAAGAAGCAATGAACTCTTTTAATGAGAATTCTCAGAACGCTAGAGTTAACTACATTTCTATTCCTTATAGTTCTGTTGACGATACTGAAGTAGAACCATCAAAAGAAGAGTTAAAAAAGTTTTACAATAATCATATTAATGAGTTTGTAGTAGCAGAAGAAACAAGAGCTGTTGAGTTTATTGAATTTACTGTTATCCCATCCTCTCAGGATGACGAACAAACAAAATTAGATTTATTGTCTATTTCAGATGACTTTGCAAAGTCAGAGGATGATGAGAAGTTTGTAAACAGACATTCTAGAAATTTGAATGCTTTATTTTCTTTCGTGAAGTTAAGTGATATTACAGATCCTAATTTTACTCAATTGGTAAATACTGAAAAAGGAACTGTTTCAGAAGTTTACAAAACTGAGAATGGAGATTATAGATTAGCAAAACTTTCTGATGTACAATTGAGAGCTGATTCAGTGGAAGCGAGACATATATTATTGTCTAACGAACAATTTACTGCAGATTCTGCAAAAACTTTAATCAAGTCCTTGAAACAAAGAGTAGACAAAGGAGAAGATTTTGGTTCATTGGCTTTACAATTTTCTTTTGATAAAGGTTCCGCAATAAAAGGAGGTGATTTAGGATGGTTCAAAGAGGGGTCAATGGTTCCTGCGTTTAATGAAGCCTGTTTTACCTCTGAGGTAAATGATATGCAAATTGTAACTACAAATTTTGGTATTCATTTAATTCAGTTGACGGGAGCGAGTAAATTACAGAATAAATACAAAGTTGTTTATATTGACAAAAAAGTTGTTGCTAGTTCAGAAACTAAAGATGAATATTATAATCAAGCAAGTCAGTTTCTTTCTGATTTATCATCTACTTCTTTTAATGATTTGGTAACTAAAGAAAATTTGGTAAAAAGAGATGCTGCAAAAATTAAAGAGATGACGTTTAACGTTTCAACTTTGAAAAATTCTAGAGAAATTGTAAAATGGATGTTTACTGGTAAAATTGATGATAAAACTAATGGAGTTCCAAATATTGGAGATTATGCAAATAAGTCATTTGATTGTGATGGAAGTTATGTTGTTGCAAGTTTGACATCAGTTAATGAAAAAGGATTTAGACCTTTTGAAACAGTGAAAGAACAAATTGCGCAAATGGTAAAAATGGAAAAGAAATATGAAATCATTAAACAACAGATTTCAGAAAAAAGTTTTAATGATGTTTCCGTAGAGTTTTCTGCAGAAATAAAAACAGTTGAGAATGTTAATTTCGCAAACTTAAGTGTTGCGGGA